>Ga0308164_10000296_pt1 | contig 103371 bp, 93 predicted proteins | sample PhyTR2_FD_201031 | JGI IMG/M metagenome (GOLD analysis project Ga0308164, IMG submission 201031) | Phyllosphere microbial communities from UC Gill Tract Community Farm, Albany, California, United States - DLSLT.R2 | ecosystem: Host-associated > Plants > Phyllosphere > Unclassified | place... | reverse complement strand
ATCTACCGTCCTGCTTTCGGCCTGCGTATCGACTACCAAAACAATGAGGTAGCTCCGGTGCTGCTCAGCCTGACGCCGATGCCTACTCGCCAGTCGCCCGCTGCAGCTGCTTCTGCTAAGTCTTAAGGCATCGTCATGGCGGTCATCACTTGGCCTTCAAAGATTGGCCCATGCGTCATGGAAGTGACTACGGGCCAGCTACTGGAGCACGCTCGCCAGTGCCCTACATCTGACCTTACTGACGAAGTGCTGCGTATGCCTCCGCCTGAGTGGGTGCGCCGCATCTACGTGTATCAGGGGCCTAGCAAATCCTTTCTCTGGATACGCATCATGACTGTCTTGCTGGTTGCGGCCATGCTCCTGTTGGCGCTTTGGAGTGGCTTCCTTCTGCGTCACTACATGCCCGATGAGCTGTTGCCAGTTGCGCCAGATGCACCAGTGGTGCAAAGGCTGGTGCTGTGATGCCGCAAGCGCAACAAGTCATCGTTTGCGATCAAGCCTGCACGATCACCGTGCAGCACGAAATTACGACTCCACTGCTGGATTTAGACCCAGCAGCTGGGGCAGCAATCGCGGGTGCCGTCCTCGCGGTGTGGGCAGTTGGGTTCGCCTTCCGGGCGCTCATACAGGTGCTCAAAACTAATGACGGATCAACCAATGAAAGTGAGTGAGAAATGAAGAAGTTCGCAATCGCCCGTCTGGGTCAAAAAGCAAAGCTGGCCGCTCTGGCTGTAACCACTGGTGCGCTCACCGTTGCCCAGCCTGCTATGGCTGAGGCCATCGACGTCGCTGCCGTCGTGTCTGACGTCAAGGGCCAAATCGCTGCTGTGGTGCTGCTGGGCGGCGCTGTGCTGCTGGTGTATGCCGCTGTGAAGGCGTTCAAGTGGGTTCGCGGAGCAATGTCCTAAGCCTGGCCTGCACAGTCCCCAGACCGGCCGGCTGGGGCCTTTGCAAAAGCGCATGCAAGGTGCGTTTCTTCAAAGGGGTTCATATGGGCTTGGTCGTCATCATTGCAGTACTGGGGGCGGCATGGCTTATTTTTACCGCCTAGTCTTGCTTCTCGTTTTGGGCGTATTTTCTAGCACTGCTTTTTCTCAGTCGGCTTATGACCCGCTTGTGGCGGGGTGTGGTCCGCATAGTTTGAGTCAAACGGCTGCGCGTGAAGACTGCATTTCGTACCATAAACAGAACAAGGCGAGTTTGGTGCCCCCCTGGGCTTTGAAGCGGGTTTTAGAGGATTCGTCCGCCGTTCCTGCTACGGGTTTTTTCCCACTTTGGAAGGGTTACTTTTGCAAGGCCTCTGACGGCTACGACGCAGCCACAAATAAGTGCGGGCTGGTCTGTCCTGCGAATTCCTTGCCTGACGGTGCTGGCGGTTGTAAGTGCAGCACCAATTACTCAATGAAGGACGGTCAGTGCGTTAAAGATCCGATTAAGTGCCCGGAAGGTCAGCATTTGGATGGAGCTATCTGCGTGCCTGACAAGTGCCCCGAGGGCCAGATTCTTGATGCGGGCGTATGTGTGCCTGATCCTGATCTGTGCCCTGACGGCTCGAAAAAGGTCAATGGCAAGTGCGAAGAAAAGAAGTGCAAGCGGGATTCGCCGTACACCGTCGGCTATGCGGTGAACACGCCTACGGCAATGTGTGAGGCTGGCTGCGAATACACCACGGGTAAGCCTATTGCGCGCTCATGCAGTGATGGGCAAAACGGTACCCCTGCTGGTTGCTTCGTGACCTTCTACGCGACTGGCAACACATGCCAAGGCCCTGGCCCTACTAAGCCCGGCGAAGGCCCTGGCGGTGGTAAACCTGGGGAAGGTAGCAACCCTGGCGGCGGTGGTACGGGTGGTGGAACTGGTGGCGGTACTGGCGGTGGTACAGGTGGTGGCACGGGGGGTGGTACAGGTGGTGGCACCGGTGGCGGTACTGGTGGTGGCACGGGTGGTGGCACGGGCGGCGGTACGGGTGGTACTGGCGGTACCGGTGGCACTGGTGGAAGTGATTCCGGCAGCGGCGGCGACAAGGAAAATGAGGGCGACTTCTGCAAGCAAAACCCCAAGCTCGATATCTGCTCCAAGGGTGCATTTGGCGGTACCTGCTCGGCGGGCTTCAAGTGCGAGGGTGATGCCCTGCAATGCGCTGTTGCGCGTGAGCAGCACATCCGCAACTGCCAGTTGTTTGAGACGCCCAGCGATGAGTCGAACCTCTACGGCAATGAAAAAGGCAAGACGGGAAACCAGACCGAAGGCCTGCCCGGAAATGAGCTGCTGAACATGTCTGGCCGCATCGACACGACTGATTCGCTCGGGGGTGGCTCCTGCATTCAAGACTTGGCGCTAACCGTCGCTAATTCCTCCATAACGATTCCTATGTCAAGGGTCTGCCCATACTTGGGCATGCTCGGCAACATCTTGGTAGCCATAGCGATGCTGCTGGCTATGCGCATCTTGTTCAAGGGGTAAGCCATGCCTTTAATCATTGCCGCGATAGGCGGCATGCTGATCAATCTCGTGGGCACGATGGTGGGCCGCGTGCTAATTGCACTCGGTATCAGCGTGATTACCTATTCGGGTCTGTCCATCACGCTCGACTGGATGAAAACGCAAGCCGTTTCTGCGCTGGGCGGTCTGCCCTCCGAAGTCATCGGCATGCTGTCGACCATGAAAGTCGGTGTGGCTATCAGCATCGTGACTTCTGCCCTACTCGCTCGCCAAGTGCTGAACGGCCTGACTGGCGACACCATGAAAAAGTGGGTGGGTAAATGATCTATCTGACCACTGGCGGCAATGGCGCGGGCAAGACGCTGTTTACGCTCAAAGATGTGCGTGATCAGCAGTTGAAAGAAAACCGGCCCGTCTACTTCCACGGCTTCACCGCCAATCAGGTGTTGCTTGATTGGGGCTGGAAAGAGTTTGACCCAAAGAAGTGGCAAGACCTGCCTGACGGCTCAGTGTGCGTCTTTGATGAATGCCAGAACGAATTCCCCGCAAAGATACAAGGCGAGTTGCCCGACTACATCAACGCCGTAGCGCAGTACCGGCGCAAGCGCGGCTTTGACTTCTGGATGATCACGCCGCATCCGTCGCTGATCCATGTGAACGTGCGGCGCCTGATTGAGTCGCCTAGCTGGCACCGGCATTTCAAGCGCAGCTTTGGCGCGGATATGGTCTCGGAATTGCGCTTCAACCATGCTGAGATGAGTTGCGAAAAGCCCAATGCGGGTAAGAGTGGCCAGGTCAGCATGCGCGCTTATCCCAAAGAGGTCTACGACTGGTACAAGTCGGCGTCGTTGCATACGGGCAAGCGCAAGCTGCCAAAGCAACTGTGGATCTTCCTGGCCTGCATCGTCGTCATTCCGGTGCTGATTTACTTCGTGTGGCAGCACTTCTTGAACATGGGTAAGGTCGCTACAGACCCTGCAGCAAAGCCCGGGGAGGCCATGCAAGCGACCGCTGCCGGTGGTGCACCAGTCAGCAAGCACATGACCATTACTGAGTACCTGGAGACGCGGAAACCTCGTATTGCTGACCTGCCGCATACCGCGCCGATGTATGACGAAGTGACCAAGCCAGTGACAGCGCCCTATCCGGCTGCATGCGTGCAAGACGCCCAGCGCTGCCTTTGCTATACGCAGCAGGGAACGCTCATGCGCACCTCTGGCGAGACCTGCCAGCAGATCGTGAAGTACGGCTACTTCATGGATTGGGATGATGGCCGGAACAAGCAAGGGGCTGCGCAGCCAGCAATCCAGAAGCCGCAGCAACAGCAGCCCAGCTATCGTCCGCAGCCGGCCTACGAGCCTTCGCCTGAGCTGGTGGGCTTTGAGGAGCGCATGGCCGCGCGCAATGCAGCAGTGGTGTCAAGCCTCAAGCGCTGAGCGCGTTTATCTGGAGACAAGCAGGGGCCCCGGGAACGGAGACCTTGTGTCGTAGTGGTGGGGTCGGGGCATGGGGTGACAAACCCCATGTGGAGCTTGGTTCTATCTCGTGCCGTTCGAAGTGGTCAGGGGATGGAGCTAAGGGGGGATTCAGCCGTCCCGCGGATGCGGAGCACGCGGGGCGGCGAAGCCGCCCTAGATTTATCTCTCTGACACTTTAGAACATACGGGTAGAAACTAAAGAAAAAGGGCCTGAACCGCGTCAACAGTTCAAGCCCTTGGATGCCAATGCATTAGGAGTGCATATGACGTTGAGAATTATCGATGGTACCGCGTACGAGCGCAAGCGCTTGGACAACCAGTTCAAGGTCAAAACGACTGACCTGGGCAATGGTCACCAAGAGACGGTTATCACCCAAGGATGGGAATGGGTCGAACGCTCGGATATGACCCCCTTCGCGATTGAACGCGCAGCGGAATGCATCGAGAAGAACCGCAATGATCCCAAGGCTATAGAGGAACGCGAAGCCCTCAACAAAGAACGCTCCGCCAAGCGGGCAAAAAAGGCCGTCAGGCAGCTTTGCAAGGTCGCTGGTGCCGACACCCTTATGACCCTCGTTTATCGCTCAAATCAGCGGGATTTGGCCCTCTGCAAAAAACATCTGAAAGAGTTCGTCCGTCGGGTCAAACGGGTGATTCCTGACTTTGTGGCCATTGCGGCTTTTGAGCAGCAAGAACGCGGGGCCTGGCACGTGCACATGGCCTGCCGGCGCATTGCTACGGTGTTGCCTGGTGCGGATGGCATACGCATGAAAAGCTTCAACGTGTTGCGCGCCATATGGCGTTCGGTGACGAAGGAACACGGGGGCAATGTCGATGTGTCTCGCCGCAAGCAAACAAGCCAGCGCAGTGCAGCTCGCATAGCGAACTACATCAGCAAATACATCATGAAAGCGTTTGAGCTGGGGGAGAAGCACTCGAACCGGTGGACGAAGTTCGGTGATGTGACCTTGCCGCAGTCCAAGCAACTGGGCGACTTCTCAACGATGCAAGAGGCTGTGGCCATGGTCCTTGGCCGCCAGCCTGAGGGATCTGTAATCGTGAACTGCTATCTCAGTCGATGGCAAGACGTTTTCTATTTCGTGGTAGAAAAAAGTTCTGCCTAGCGCTCTTGGTGTTCTCTTTCAATTTTCACAAGTGCCCACTTGTACCCGATTGGTGCCATTGGTTGGGTGGTTGTGCTGTTGCGCAATTTCGATTCGTTTATGCCGTCCCGAATGGCGTTTTTCATCAAGATGTAAGAGAGATAGATGAGCGCTCCTGTGGCAACTATCAGAACTAGAAGCTCAATGATCCAAGCGTTTGGGTACGTGACGAAGTACATGGCATTCCCTTCCGTTTTTTAATGTAACGGGAGATATTAATGCTTGTTGGCTATGCACGTGTGAGTACTCAGGATCAGGATACTGCTTTGCAGCTTGATGCCTTGGCTCGAATCGGTTGCTCCACGGTTTTTCAAGAAAAAGCTAGTGGTTCGTCTCGTCGTGGACGTCCTGAGCTGGCTCGTTGTTTGTCATCCTTGCGCAAGGGAGACACATTGGTGGTCTACAAGATCGACCGAATTGCGCGGAGTCTTTTTGATCTGCTGGATGTGTTGCGGCACCTGGAAAACGTAGGTGCGATGATCAAGAGCATCACTGAACCGTTGGATACGACTAATGCTATGGGCGTGTTCATGATTCAGGTTTTGGGTGCTGTTGCTCAACTCGAGCGCTCGATGATTCGTGAGCGATCTATTGCAGGCCAGCGTGCTGCACGGGAGCGGGGTAGGGTGCCTGGTCGGATTCGTGCATTGTCTGCGGATGTCGAGGCTGAGCTCGTCGCGGACTATCGTGGTGGTTTACACACCTATAAGGGTCTGGCGCTGAAGTATGGGGTTTCCGAATCTGTAGCGAAGCGTGCTGTATACCGCGTTACGAAGTCCGAAGATTATCGGCGTAAGGGCAAGGTTTAAGGTCGGTAACATCCGTTTCCGCCAAGAATCAAACCCCTGAGTGTTCGCATTCAGGGGTTTTTTCTATGGTTCGAGCCTGAACCCTCCAGCCCTCCCGATCCTGTCCCTGCAGCGCGTCTTGTCGGTTTGCCCCGTTTGTTGTTAGTCCGATCACGCATGACTCGCTTGAACAGCGCATACGGATAGCGGCATGGCCGCAGCTGCTACTGCCTTCCGCTTCGTCTTGGGCGCTTGATGGCCGCTGTCTAGCAGCCAGCCGCGCATCCTACCTCCTTACACCGCTCCCGTGGTGCCCTTGAGACCCGGTGACGATCGTGCGAGGCCGGAGCGTACGACATTACACCTGCCCCGGTTTTTTATTCGTTGCCCCGGCGGCTCCAAGTTGGCAAAGCCTGAGCACCCACACTTTGCAGCGGGCATTTGGGTGTCTTCTGATGGTGCTGGTTGCCTGGCCGAGTGGCAATGGGTGTGTCGCAGCCAGTGCGACCTCCCGGGCTGTGGATGTTACAGCGGTTGCTGCAGTACCGGATGGCTGGGTGCTGCCTCGCACGAAAATCCACATAAAAATTTGGCAATACTCTCAAATACTGAGAATAAGTGCATAGGGAATTAATAGTTGGTGAGATTCTCTACACTATTCCTGTCAATTTTAATATTTTAAGAAAAATATTATTCTTATCGTGCTTCAGGTGAACCCCAATCGTGAGGACTCTTGGATTGAGAGAGGTGCGTAATTTCTTGATCTACTATCAATCTGTAATATTATGTATTGTGTGTTTGCAATGTTTTGATATGCATTTAATGTGGGTGCCTGCTGGTGTAACAGCTGTTGTCGATAGCGTTCATGGCCACCAACGCTCTGGGGTGGCATGAGGCTGCTAGGCGTAGTTTGTGTGGTTGCCATGCCATTTAAGCTTGCGCATGGGCAATTTTCCTGGGAGCAGTGGTCGTAGCTCAACGCTATCGCATATCCAAATGGGGGAGACGATGCAGCGCCAATATTTCGGTACGGACGGTATTCGTGGTCGGGTGGGTATCTTTCCCATTACACCGGACTTTATGCTGCGCCTGGCCCATGCCGTCGGCCGTGTATTGCGCCGCACGGAGGACCACCCCACCGTGCTGATCGGCAAGGACACGCGCATTTCCGGCTACATGCTGGAGAGCGCTTTGGAGTCGGGCTTCAACTCGGCCGGCGTGGATGTGGTGCTGCTCGGCCCATTGCCCACGCCGGGTGTGGCCTACCTGACGCGGGCTCAGCGCGCCAGCTTGGGTGTGGTCATCAGTGCCAGCCACAACCCCTTTGAGGACAACGGTATCAAGTTTTTCAGCGGTCTGGGCATGAAGCTGCCCGACGCGTGGGAATGGGAAGTGGAGAGGGCGCTTGCCGAGGAGCCGCTATGGGCGGAGCCGGCGGCCCTGGGCAAGACGCGCCGCTTGCATGATGCCGCTGGCCGTTACATCGAGTTTTGCAAGAGCACCTTCGATCATGCGCTCACGCTCAAAGGGCTCAAGATTGTTGTTGATGCGGCCCATGGCGCTGCCTACGAGATCGCTCCCAAGGTCTTCCATGAACTGGGGGCCGAGGTCGTCGAGATCGGCTGTGCACCTGACGGGCTCAATATCAACGAAGGCGTGGGTGCCACCCACCCTGAGGCGTTGGTGAGAGCGGTGTCTGCATGCCATGCCGATTTTGGCGTGGCACTGGACGGCGATGCTGATCGTCTGCTGCTGGTCGATGCCGCAGGCAGGCTGTACAACGGCGATGAGCTGCTGTATTTGATTGTGGCCGATCGCATGGCGCGTGGGGAAAAGGTGCTGGGGGCCGTGGGCACGCTGATGACCAACCTGGCTGTGGAGCAGGCGCTTGCCGCGCAAGGCGTGGGTTTTGTGCGTGCCAGCGTGGGTGACCGCTATGTGCTGGAGGAGTTGGGCCGCCATGGCTGGAGTTTTGGCGGCGAAGGCTCGGGACACCTGTTGGTGCTGGATAGACATACCACGGGCGATGGTCTGGTCAGTGCATTGCAGGTGCTGCAAGCCTGTGTGCGGTCTGGCCTTTCGCTGTCGCAATGGCTGTTACCGGTGCAGCTCTTTCCGCAGGCGCTATGCAATGTGCGGCTGCGGCCAGGCCAGGATTGGCGAGGCAATGCACTGCTCGTTCGGGCGACTCAAGAGGTGCAGGCGGAGCTGGGCGCGGCAGGCCGGGTGCTGGTGCGGGCAAGCGGCACGGAGTCGGTGCTGCGCGTCATGGTGGAGGCCCGTGACGGCGAGCAGGCGGGCCGCTGCGCCGAACGGCTGGCCGTCGCCGTCAGAGAGGGGTGATGCCCGGCAGTGCCGCATTCCTGCCTTGCGTTGGGAGCTGTTGGGGCAGGACAAGCCTGGCGGCGACGCAGGCCGGCTCGGCGGCATTTTTCTGTGCACAGGGTACATCCCGTACTCCCGTATCGGTGCCATCTTCAGCAAGAGCCATGGCGCTGCTGGCGCACCGGACTGTTAGCAAATCTCGGAGCAACGATGAATACCAAGTCTATGCCTATGGCCAGCTGTTCGGGTGTCGCTCAGCTGTTGATGGTCTCGGGCACGCGTCCGGAGATCATCAAACTGGCGCCGGTCTACCATGCGTTGCGGCGCTCCAGCTGGGCTCGGCCTATCTGGTTGCATACCGGGCAGCACGGTGACATGGCCGCACAGATGCTGGAGTGCTTCCAGATTCGCCCCGATCATGTGTTGCGCAGGGTCGGCAGCTCACTGCTGGACTTCGCCATCGGCTGCCGCTCGCAGCTGGAGTCCGTGCTGGCGCAGACGCAATGCGATGCCGTGATCGTGCAAGGTGATACCGAAAGTGCGTTTCAGGGGGCCCTGGGCGGCTTCTACCACCGGGTACCGGTCGCGCATGTCGAGGCTGGTCTGCGCACCTACAACTTGCATCGCCCCTTCCCGGAGGAGGCACTGCGCCAGATGATCGGGCGCATTGCCAGTTTGCACTTGGCCCCGACTGCTGCTGCGGCACGGGCATTGATACGCGAAGGCGTAGCCGCAAAGGACATCGCGGTGACCGGCAATACGGTGGTGGATGCCCAGCTGTGGGCGTGCGAGCACCATGGCATCCAGCGCCAGGTGCAGGAGCCCGGTCACCTCCTGGTGACCATGTACAGGCGGGAGAACTGGGGCAGCGACGTGGAGAACATCTGCGCGGCCATTGCCGACATTGCCCGCGAATTCCCGGCTCTGACGGTGGTGTTCCCGGTCCATCTGAACCCCCTCATCCAAGAGCCCGTGCATCGTTTGTTGGGCGGTCTTGCCAATGTGAGGCTGAGCCTGCCGCTGGACTACCTGGCCATGCAGCAGGCGTTGGCCGATGCCTGTCTGGTGGTCACCGATTCCGGTGGCCTGCAGGAGGAGGCGCCTACGTTCAAAGTGCCGCTGCTGGTGCTGCGCGATGAGACGGAACGCCCGGAAGTCCTGGAGGCCGGTTGTGCCAGGTTGGTTGGTGCCGATCGCAGGTCCATCGTGCAATGGGTGCGCCATTTGCTCACTGACGACGCCGCCTTTCGGGACATGCAGGCTGCTGCGAACCCATTTGGCGACGGGACCGCAGCCTACCGTATAGAGCGAAGGTTGTACCAAATGCTCAGGCCCGAAGGCTTGCCTGACTAAGCACGCTGCGCGCAACGCTCGGCCCATGGCCAGGACGCGGATCACCCGAGACCGCGCTCGGACCACGGCAGACATTTTTCATAAAGTCCGAAAAGCTTGAAGGCCGCCCATGGGGTTGCCCATGGGGCCGCCTGAATGGCCGCCTCTGCTGCATTCCGCCGCCTTAAAGCGCATGACCATGCGGTACCTGAAACCGAGCTTGCCTCTGAATAAATCAAAAACCCTCATATTGAGGGATGCCGCAAATAGGTGGCGCCATACATTTTTGAGTGTGCGGCAATTGGCGGTTTGGTATTTCGGATTAAATACTCTCATTTTGAGAGTTATTTTTTTATGCTCTTCTCAAAATTCACTATTTGTAAAAAAATAATTAATGTGTTTGATATCGTCTGATATAGCCGTATCGTTGCACTAACCGCTTGGTCAGAGATTTTTGCCGATGACAGAGCGTCCAGGTAAAAACCATTGAGGTAGACGAGAGGCGGGCGGCAATTGATGCCGTTGTAATGAAATCTCGTCGCTCTGATTAATCGGTCATACGGTGAGAGCCGTTCTTTTTTCGCGCTATGGCATATACAGGTGGTGACGATAATGAAATATCAATTTTTCGATATCGACGGTATTCCCGGCTATATAGGGCGATTTCCCATGCGGCTCTATGCAGCGCAGGGCATCGTCCATGCCCTGGGACTGCTGCCCAGATGCTGCCGCATCGACACCACCAGGCTGACGGCGCCGGGGAGCCTGGAGCGACGAGGATGCCAGCCCGCCGCAGTGGGAGGGCGCCATGTCTACGTCGAATCCTGAGATGCCCACATCTGGGCCCGACCTCCTTGCGGAGCAGGCCCCTCAGGCCGTCACCGTACAGACCGAAGGGGTTGCCCTGACACCCACGCAGCAGCTGGTGTTGAACGGTGCCTACAGCGTACTGGCCATCGTCGCCTGCTTGCTGGCCATCTATGCCGCGCGCCACTACCTATTTACCTTGCACCGCATGTTCGCACGCCAGCGCTCTTTGTACGCAGGCATCGTGTCAGCGCCCTGGCCCAGGTTGGCGGTGCTGGTGGCCGCGCACAACGAGGAAGCCGTGATTGCGGACTGTATTTCGCGTCTGCTGACCGCAGACTACCCCTCCGATCGTTTGCTCATTATCCCGATGAACGACCGCTCGACAGATGGCACGCGCGCCATCATCGACCGCTATGCGGACAGCCATCCGGCGCTCCTGCGTCCCTTTCACCGCGTGGGGGGCACGCCTGGCAAGGCCGCCGCGCTCAAAGAAGCCACTGCCATCGTGGTGCGCGAGAAACTGGCCGATGTGATCGTCGTGTTCGACGCAGACTATTTGCCGGGCCCGCAACTCTTGAAACAACTTGCCGTGCCTTTTCTGGACCCCGAGGTGGGGGCGGTGATGGGCCGGGTCGTGCCGCAGAACACGGGCGTGAATCTGCTCACTCGGCTGCTGGATCTGGAGCGCTCGGCCGGCTACCAGGTCGACCAGCAGGCGCGCTTTAGCTTGGGGGCCGTGGCGCAATACGGTGGCACCGTGGGCGGAGTGCGCCTGTCGGCACTCGCACAAGTCGGGGGCTGGCACGAGAACATGCTGGCCGAAGATACAGACCTCACGTACCGCTTGCTGCTGCGCGGCTGGCGCATGGCGTATTTGGCACATGCCGAGTGCCACGAGGAGGTTCCGCAGAACTGGTCCGTGCGCTTTCGCCAGATCGGACGCTGGGCCAAGGGACACAACCAGGCGATGACGAAACATGCGCTGGGTCTGACCGTGCGCGGGCCGGTCGGGTGGGTGGCGCGCCTCGATGGACTGGCGCTGCTCGGTGTGTACGCCATGGCTCCGATGCTGTTGATCAGCTGGGTGGCAGCGGTGGTGGCCTTGTTGATGGGCGGTGATGCGATACCGGCATCGCTGACAGCGCTGCTGGCGCTGACGATGGTCGCCGCCTGCGGTTGTCTGGGCAATTTTGCCGCCTTTTTTGAGGTGGCCGCCGCGGTGCACCTCGACGGCCACCACGCTCGGCTGCGCCTCATGCCATGGTTGCTGGTTGGCTTCGTGGTCAGCCTGGTGGCTGTGTCCAAGGCAGCCTGGGACGGCTGGGTGGTCGACAAACTGATGCACCGTCCACTCATCTGGGACAAAACCGTTCGCTATCGCCGCTCGGGCAGGGAATTGTGAGCACACCATGGAACTCAATCTGTATCCTGCCTGGGAAGTGACTGCCTGGATGAGCGCCACGCTGTTGACCTTTCTGATCCCCCTCTGGCCGGCTTGGCATGAATGGCGCCATCCGACGGACGCACAGCCCTTGGAGCTGGAGGGCCAGGGCGAGGGAGATCTGCTGCCAAGAGTGGGCGAGTCCGCTTTTTTCGGACAACGCGTGCTGCGCTGCCAGGGAAAGTCGCTGCCGCCTTTGCTGCGTGCCTCTGAACGCATTGAATTGGCGGAAGGCTCCCGGTTTCGCCAGTTGCAGGCGCCCACCATCGCCGCCATCGCGAAGTCGGGCGCCAACGGGTGTGAGAGGGTGCCAGCGCCGCCGGTGCCGACAACGCCGCCAGCGCTGCCTACGCAGCACCATCGCCACTTCGGATCCCTGCACCTCAAGGCCCACTCCACCACAAGGGCTGACTTGGTGGTGACAGGTGACTTCAGCATGGGAGAGGGCGCACTGCTGATCGGGCATGTCAAGGTGCATGGTGATGCGCGGCTGGGCGTGGGGGCGGCATTGCATGGAGCCTTGTTCAGCGAGGGAAGTGTTCTCTGCCAGGGCGGCAACTGCCTCTCGGGCCCCATCGCTGCAGGCCACCGCGTCTTCCTGGGCGAGGGCAGCACTGCTGGCAGCATGCTGCAGCCCAGCAGTGTCACGGGATGGGAAGTGCTGTTGCAGCCGGGCGTGTCAGTGCACGGGGACATCGCAGCGGTTGAGCGCGGCGAGGTGGTGCCGGTTCGGTCGCCGCGGTTCATGTTCAGGTTGCCGCCCTGGGTGCGCAAACTCATCGGCGCGCTGCTGCTGGTGCTGACCGGCACCCCGGTATCTGCAGCCGAGGAGCCGCCAGCATTCCAGGCTTTCCATACCGGCGACGGGGCGTACATGACGACCTTTGACAGCGGCATCGTGGACCCGTACTTCGTCAACAAGTCCTTTGTGATCCTGCTGGAAGCCAATGCCAACGTGCGTGCGCCATTGAACGAATGGCTCGACTGGCTGCTGCCACGCATGCGTGCCGATGGAGGCTTTGACCGCTTCTGCCGCGACCAGGCGCAGCGCTGGTACGCCTGCAAGCCTGCCGATGCCGATGACGCCACTGCCGCTTCGGTCATCGAGATGATCAGCTTGGCAAAAAAGAAGCGCTGGATTCCCCAGCGCATGCGGGCCAGCACGCAAATCGCCGTGCGCGCCAGCCAGGGCATGCTGACGCGGCTACGCAATCCTGCCAGCGGCCTCTATCGCGTCTTCGAGGACAAAGAGATCTATTACCTGATGGACAACGCGGAGATTTACTCGGCGCTGCGTGCCAATGGCGACCAGGTGGAGGCCGACAAGCTCTTGAAGGCCATGCACCAAGGGTTCCGCCAAGAAGGGGTGTGGCAGCCGGCACTTCCCAAATACGACCGGGAGAGCTTTTATCCACACGGTCTGGCGCGCAGCTACCTGTGGAACAACGGCGTGCTGTCGACCGCCGAAGCGGGAGCCGATATGGCCGGCTGGATGTCGCTGTATGGAGACCGCTGGCGCAGACGCGCCGATGACAACTTCGCGTGGGGGCTGGTGGCTTGGGGTCTGCATCGCCTGGCGCCGATCGAGGCGGCCTGCTGGAGGCGGTCGGTGCGGCCCTTTTCTCCCGACATCGGCTGGACGGTGCTGGATGCCGCCGCCGACGCTGCGCTGGAAAAGCGCGGCATCGGCACCCAATGCTCGCGCTGAACGCGTGACCACACCCTGGATAAAACACATGCACCGCCCATCTCGCACCTCATCGCCCTTGTGGGCTGCGCACGCGCCGCCGCTGCAACTGGTGGTCCTGACCGGACTGCTGGGCATCGGGGGGGCTTGCGCCGCACAGGTCGCACCGGGCGTCGCCGATCTAGCTGCTGCGCAGCCACTCCCTCTGGAAGCTGCCGCATCGGCGCCATTGCCTGAGACGGCAGGCTCTCGCGGTCAGATCGAAGCAGGCGTTGGAATCGCCCATTTGAAGGGTGCCAGTGGTGACTGGCGTGATGGCTATGTGCGCGCCATGTACCGCATGGCCCCCGAGACCACCGTCAATGCCGAACTGGCGAGCCAAGGCCACTTCCACCAAAGGGGGGCGCTTGGCGCAGTGTCGGTGCTGCACGATCTATCGCCGCGTTGGTTCGTGATGGGCGGTATCAGTGGCGGCACCGCTGATTTCCAGTACCGCATGCGCGTCGATCTGGGCGGGTACCGCAAGTGGGGGGATGAGCGGCGCTGGGTCACGGGGGTAAGTTTGATGAAGGGTCTGAGCGGCGACCATGTGCACCGGGACGTGATGCTGCGCCTGACGGCCGCCTACTACGCGCCAGCTGGCTGGATTGCCGAGGGGGGACTGGCGCTCAACCATTCCCAGCCCGGTGCCGTCAATGCCGCGCGTGGCTTTGGTGTCTTCACGTGGGGCACGCGGGGCCAAGATCTGTGGTCTTTGCGGGTGGACCGCGGGCGGGAGGCCTATCTTCCGGCCGGTGCAGGCATACCAGCGGGCGGTAGCGTCAGCTTCAGCTCCACCGAGGTGATCCCTCAGTGGCGCCATTGGCTCGGCAAGGACCATGGCTTCGTCGCCGCGCTGCAGTACTACCGAAATCCGTACTACCGGCGCACAGGGGCGTCTGTAGGCCTGTTCTTTGACTTCTGACGTGGGATGGAACTATGCCACGCACCCCTTCTTCCACGCGCTTTCCACTCACCGTGCAGCCACGCGGATTGCGCAGCTATGTCTGGCGCCTGCGCGATACGCTGGCGCTGCTGGCCATGCTCGTGGTGGCGCAGGGCCTGGTGGTGGCTGCACATGACAGCATCATGCGAGGTTGGCACCACATGCTTGCCTGGGCCTGGCCGCGCCTAGGCCTGGGCTCCGCAGAGCTTGTTGCATGGGGCGCCACCGATGTCGCAGGAATCTCGCTGCCCCTGGTGGTGGTGCAATTACCCATGCCCGCGCCTGGCCCGCTGGCGGCGATCTTCACGGGCTATCTGGCGGGCGTGCTGTGGCTGTTTTCATACCTGCTGCCCCAGGACGGATTGCCTCTGCGCTATTTCTTGCGTCTGGCCGGACTGCTGTGTGCCGCCAGTGTGCTGGGCTGGCTGTGGTTGCCACCGGGTAGCGGCATGAGCCCGCAGGCGGTGGTCAATCAACTGTTGATGCTGGGCGCGGGGTTGCTGTGGTGCATACCGCTGCTGCATGCGCTGGTGCTCTACATCTTTCCGCTGCCACTGGGCCGCCAATTCATGGCCACTGTCCATGCGTTGGCGCTGGTGGCGCTCAGCGTGCCGCTGCAGGCCGGTGCCATTGCCTGGTTGCTGGTCCACACCAACAGCCTGATGGTGCTCCCTCTTTATCTGCTGGCCACCTTTCTGCCTCAGGTGGTGATCCAACTGGGTCTGTACGGATATTTCGTCAGTCACACGCCCCATCCGGCGCACTGACGCGGATTGCAATGCCTGCCCGGGCTTCGGGTTTGATGTTCAGCGATAGGCTGACAAAGGAGATGCCATGTGCGCCGATATCCAAATGATCAGATCCAGGAGGCCCAAGGCGGACGCGCTCATGCTGCCCGCTCGGCACGCAGACTGGTGGCGCAGGGCGTGTTGGCTGACCGTGGGTATGGTTCTGGTGCTGGGGGGGAGCGGCATCAGCCAACGGGCAGAGAGCAAGGACATCGTGTCCGCACGCTCCCAGCCGGTCGCCGTGGCGCCAGATTCGGGGGTACTGCTGCTGCTCGTCCCCGACGGTACCTTGGAGGCAGAGCCTGGGGTGAAAGCCTGGAAGGACGCGGCCTCCGAGATTGGCGTGCGTATGACGGTGATAACGGATTCGCAGTTCCTGACCATGGGAACAGAGACCGCGCTGGAATATGCCGGCTTGGTCCTGCCCGACCAGTTGCACACCATTGCCACCGATGCGGTGGTGGCTGCGATACACGACTTCACCTACCAAGGCGGAAAGACCTTTCTCACTTTCGACTTCGGCGCTCTGACCCTGCGCTCCGACGGCATGGCGGTCTACCCCATTCCCAAATCGCGCTTGAGTGATCTTGCCGGTGTGGACTATGTGCTGTACGACAAGTACCTGGACCGTACGGTGGGCTTGGGGCCGGTGACGGCCATGCGCAGCACATTGCGTGAGCTGCAAGTTCCGCCGGGCAAGTCAGAGCCGTTTACCACGTCGCCTTCGCCGACCAGCAGCGCCCGCGGCGGCAGCCCCTCCATCAGCAGCAGCGCAGGACCTCTGGCCACGGCCCAGATCGTCACAAGGCTGGGGCAGGCGGCTGCCCGCGTGCCGCAGCCGCTGGGCAAGATCAGCGGCAAGGTGCCGTTGTTGCAGGCAGCGGGGCTCAAGGACGGGGAGGCCATGTATGCGCCGGTCAGTCCTGCCGACCCCGGCGGGCTGCGAGCCTTCGATACCCAACAGTTCCAGATGCTGCCCATGCCTGATGCTGGAGCGAGCGACCGCAGCCGTTCACGGGCAGTGCGGGTGAACTTCGGGCGTGTGCGACGCGGGGCTGAGCCAACACAGGCGAGCGTGGTGTCGCCCGCCACAGGTATTTCCCGCGCTGTTGAGCGCGCCAAAACCGACAGCCTGCGAGGGGCCGAGGCTGGCGCGGTGGATGTGTTGCAGGCCTACAGCGGTTACCTGCTCGGTTATCTGATTTACCCGAGCTACGTCACAGAGGGCGCCTATACCGGAACAGCGCTGGCGGCTTCGCCCCAATTTGGCCTGGTTGCAGGCCTCAAGGCCTACGGATCCGGGCACGTGATGTTTGTGAACCTGCCGCTCACCTACCTCAAAGGGCGTACCGATGCCCTGCCCATGCACGGCATGTTGCAGTATTTCGCCAAGTATGTGCTGGGCAGCGCACAACTGGCCAATGTGCCCAATGGTGTGCCAGGCATGGTCTTCAACTGGCATCTGGACTCGATGGAGGCCCAGCAGCCGATGCGCGCGCTGGAACAGGCTGGAATCTTCAATACAGGCTCCTCCAGCATCCACATCACTGCAGGTCCCGACACCATCAATTTCGGCGATAAGCTGGGCTTCGATCTCAATAACAACACCACCGCCAAAGCTTTTCTGCGGCGCATGCGCGCCAAGGGACATGCCGTGGGTTCGCATGGCGGATGGATTCACGACTACTACGGTCTGAACGCCAGTGAAACCAATGGCAGCAGCTTTCTCCAGTACCTGGTGCTCAATCGCCAATCGGTCGCCGGAGCGCTGGGCCATCCTTCGCGGGACTACTCAGCCCCTCAGGGTAACAACCCGCGTTGGGCGATGGACTGGTTGGAGCAGCAGGGCGTGGTGGGCGTCTATTTTGGCGGTCATACCGGTCTGGGCGTGACGCGTCAGTACCGCGATGGCGCGTTGCGCAACGGCAATTTGTGGGTGGTCCCGGTAACGCCCATGGGCAACTACGCCACCTTCGAGGAGTTCCAAGAGTACAACGTGCCTAAAGTGGAGGTCATCGACTGGTACCACTCCCTGGTTGATTTCGGCATCACGCAGAACACGGTTCGCATGGTCTACGCGCACCCGCCTGGCGCTTATGACTGGATTGACGTGATGAAGGACTTGCAGACGTATGCCGCATCCCAAGGCACTACCCGGTTCCAGTGGTACAACATGGCTCGCTTGGCCGACTTCATGACCAAGCGAGAGCAGGTGCAGTGGAGCGAGCAAATGGATGGCAGCGGGATCGTCCATTTCCAGGCCAGCCACCCGTCGGATCTGACCGAGATGGTGTGGCGTCTGCCCAAACTGCGCTACCAAATGCCCTCTGCCGTCAACGGCGGTAGTGTGGAGGATGGCGGAAGCGTGTGGCTCGTGCGGGCCGTAGCGGGTGTGCGTACGCTGACCTTCAAGTCCTTGCTCAATTAAACCCCGCCCCCAAGCGGCTCGATCGGTGAACAGGGAGATGGCGTCCTTATTCACCGATTTGCTGCGCCTGCCCAAGCAATTGCATGGGGAGATTCACATATGGGGAAAGCTATGGACCCCTGGGGATTCCATAGAGTTTGTTGGCTAGCGCACAGACCGGGATCATTGCTGCCTGTAGCCTTGGCAACATATTGTATTGACAGCTTGTGAATCGCTGATGGGTCCTCGCAAGTTGCTGCCGTACCTGCTTTTTTGAGGATACCCATGAGTGAATGGGGTGGGTGGTGTCTGCGCTGCAACCCATGCTTCGCTGCTGCGCGCGGTGGGTGAAAGCCTTTCACCGAGGTTAAGAGCCGGTAACACGACCCAGCAAACCGAAGGTTTGCGGTTGAGACTAGGCGTCCTGCCGCAGGCAGTACAGTAGTACGACAAGTCAGGGCAACGACGTATCAAGGGTTGAGTTAGCGGCTCTAAAGATATTTTCAAGGAGCATTGATGAGACGGCCACTATCCATTAAGCCAACGGCGGAGGCCGCGCATGATTTCTCCATGGTCATGCAGAATTCCTCTATAAATTTTCACCAATCCAAGGGCGCCATGGGTGGAGATAGCTTGGTGGCGCACCAAAGCACGCTCTCTCCAGAAAATGTGTCAGTCCGGGATCTTGTCATTTCATTGCAGGCGGAGCGGCTTAAATTTTTGGCATCCCCTGCAGAGTAGAAAAGCTGACGCCTTGGGGGTGTAAGCCGTAGTGCCCAGAGCCGACATGGATGGGGTGCCTGTTTTTATGGGAGATCGGATGGGAGGATGTGTTATTTGAAAGGATCGTTTTGAGGGGGTGTTCAGGTGTATAGCATGGGTGGTTGGGGTGGTGCATTCCAAAAATACCTGATGAGGTCTGAGTAATCCCGTAGATGAATCAGATGCAAGCGCTTTTCTTTTGGCATCAATACATGTTCGTGTATGGGTCGATATTTTTTAATAATTAATAAGACGATCATGCAACAAAACTCTAATTCCTTTAAATTTACAATTGCCATTGTTGAGGAAGATGAGGGTATTCGGCTGAATATTGGCAACTTCCTGGAACAAGCAGGCGTCCATGCCTGGGGTGCAGAGTCCGTCGAAAAATTCTATATAACGCTGTTGAGGGAAAAGGCCGATCTGGTCGTTGTAGATCTGAGCTTGCCGCGTGAAGACAAGTTGTGCCTCATCGAGCGTTTGGCGGAGCAGTGCATACCGGTGATTGTCCTGACGGCACGCAGTAGTCAGTGCCACTGCATCACAGGATTGACCACCGGTGCATTGCGCTATTTTGTGGAGCCTGAGGACCTGCATGCCCTGGCCGCCAGCTTGCGCGCGCAGCCGCCCCTGGCCGCAGCGGTGGCTGCGCCCGTGCAACATGCCCTTCACGGGAGCCCTGCTGCCTGGCAGCTCGACAAGGCGGCTGCTCGGCTGGTGGCCCCTAATCGACACTCGATACCGCTGACCAGTCGTGAGCTCCAGCTGATGGTGCATCTGTATGCGGCCGACGAAAACATCGTCGGCAAGAAGGAACTGCTCGATGCGATGGGCTATGCCTATGTGGAAGATGGCTTCCATCGCATTGAGTCGCAGCTCAACCGCCTCAGGCGTAAGACTTTGCAGAGCACTGGCATGCCGCTGCCCATTCGCGCCGTGTTTGGCAAAGGGCTGGTATTCGTCAGCCACCACGCAATGCGCGAATAAGGGCCGCAAACACCAGGCTTGCTACATCGCTCTTTATCGTTACCGTATGCCGGTACTGGCTGCGACTGGGTGAGATTGGGTGAAACTGGGTGCCTCGTCGGGGGGCGCCTGGCCTTGACCGCCAACCTGCGTCGGGATGGGTTTGTGGGCGCCTCAGATGCCTCAGGTTCCGCTGCGTTGGCGCTGCGCGTTCAGCCCGATCCCGGGATGGGCAGCAGGCGGTCGTATTCCCGTTTGACCACGGCATAGCACTCGCAGGTGCGCTGCTCAATGGCGACACGATCGTGCACGGTGATATGGCCACGACGGTACTGGATCAAGCCCGCTTTTTGTAAACGCCCGGCAGCCTCGGTCACACCCTCCCGGCGCACCCCCAGCATATTGGCGATGAGCTCCTGCGTCATCACCAGGTCATTGCCGTCCAAGCGGTCCAGACTCATCAGCAGCCAGCGGCACAGCTGCTGTTCCAGGGAGTGGTGGCGGTTGCACACCGCCGTTTGCGACATCTGTGTCAGCAGCGCTTGGGTGTAGCGCAGCAGCAGGTGCATCACGTCACCGGCGCGATTGAACTCCGTCATCATGAGGTGGGCCTTGAGCCGCAGCGCCTGGCCGGCGCTTTGCACGACGGCACGGCTTGGCGTGGTCTGCCCGCCCATGAACAACGAGACGCCGATGAGCCCCTCCTTGCCGACAACTGCAATCTCTGCGGAGCCTCCATCGGCCAGTACATAGAGCAACGAGACAATGGAGGAGATGGGGAAGTAGACGTGGCTGAGGTGCCCGCCCGATTCGTAGAGCACAGCGCCCAGGGGCATCTCAATGCACTCCAGATCCGGCAACCAATGGGCCAGCTCATGCTCAGGCAGGGCGGCCAACAGCAGATTACCTCGAGCATGGTAGGCAGTGACCACGGATGCCTCTCTACGGAAGAAAGCGATAGTCCAGCGTACTGGCGAACACCCCAGTGGGGAGCGCAGTCGTGACAGTATAGTCCGCTTTGTTCCTGGGGCCGTAGGCTGCGGCACTCGGCATGCCATGCTGGCCAGACCAAGGCTGCGACTGGTGCGCACATGCATGCATCCAGCCGCCTGCTGAAAGACACGCCTATCCAAATATGTGCCCGGCTGGCAGCGTGAGCACGTATGATGCGTGACCACCTGCATTCGCGGGTGCGTGCATAAATACCAAATCCATGTCCACCCAGGTGCGTTCGTCCCAGGCCATGCCCGACTCGTCTGCAGTGCAGGGCAGTGGCACGGCTGCGTGCGCAGTCGCCGATGCTGCGCAGAAGGCTTGGGAGCGCGCGTTCACCGTCTTGTCTCCGGTGATCGGCCATCAAGGTGTGGCCGGTCCTTTCAGGCGGGCGCTCTCGCTCAGCCGCAGGGAACACCCGAGCCTCGTGCCTCTATATGAAGCCACCAGCCTGGGTGGGATCGACCTGACCCAACTGCAAGCCATGCTCCTCGCGCTCGATGCCGTAGAGGCCGCTGCAGTGCAAGCAAGCCTTGGACGGCATTTTATAGAGCTGCTGTCGCAGCTGATCGGTGCAAGATTGGCGGAACACCTGCTTCACCCCACAGGCGAGTTAATCCACCCGCTCAAATTTAATGGCTCAGCCGCCAAGGACCCATCGTCATGAAAACAGGCAAAGCAACCATAAAGCGTCTGGCGACGGGCGTGCCCGGTTTGGACGAGGTATTGGGTGGCGGGCTGCCCGAGCTCTCCTTCAATCTGATCGCAGGCCCGCCCGGCTGTGGCAAGACCACGCTGGCACACCAGATGATGTTCGCGCTGGCTACGCCCGAGCGGCCGGCCTTGTACTTCACGGTATTGGGCGAGCCGCCCATCAAGATGCTGCGCTACCAGCAGCAATTCGACTTCTTCGATCTCGACCAGCTCAACCGCGCGATTCGCTTCATCAACCTGGCCGAGGAGATGAGCAGTGGGAATCTCGACAAGGTGCTCTCACGCATTGCCGTTGAGGTGGAGAAACACGAGCCCGGTCTGGTGTTCGTCGACTCCTTTCGCTCGGTGGTGCTGGCCGGTGAGGGGGAAGGCCACAGCTTCATCAGCCTGCAGAAATTCATCCAGAGCCTGGGCGTGATGATGACCAGTTGGCAGGCCACCACCTTCCTGATCGGCGAGTACTTCACCGACAGCGATCCCAATCCCGTTTTCACCGTCTCTGATGGCTTGATCTGGTTGCGCCAAAGCGTGCAGGGCAACTCCATGGTGCGCAAGATGGAGATCATGAAGATGCGTGGCCAGCCGACCCTGCCGGGTCTGCACACCTTCCGCATCGGTCCGGCCGGTCTGCAGGTTTTTGCGCCGCCACCGCTACAGGTAGCGGCCGTGGAGCAGCCTGCTGCAAAGCGTCTGGCGATGGGCGTGCCAGGTCTGGATGACATGCTGGGCGGCGGATTGCCGCGTGGCTACTCCTTGCTGGTGACCGGGCCGTCGGGCTCGGGCAAGAGCATCCTTGCCGCAGCTTTCCTGGCCGAGGGTGCGCGCTGCGGCGAAACCGGCGTGATCGCCGCCTTTGAGCAGCGGCCAATCCTGTCACGCGGTGTGCAGCTGGCCAATTTGATCAAGAGCGGACAGGTCGCCGTGGTGGACACGCGTGCGGCGTCGTTGTCGGTGGATGAGATCGCGATGCAACTGATTGCCGAGATACGCCGGCTCAAGGCCAGCCGGGTGGTCATCGATTCCTTGTCGGGCTTTGAGTTGGCGCTGGCACCGACCTTCAAGCAGGAATTCCGCGAGTCGCTGTCACGCTTGGTCTCGGCTCTCGCCAGTACGGGTGCCACGGTACTGATGACCTCCGAGTTGGAAGACCGCTATGGTGATCTGCGCTTCTCGCCCTATGGCTCGGCTTTTTTGACCGACGCCATTATTGTGCAGCGCTACATCGAAGTCGACAGCCGTCTGCAACGTGTCATGGCGGTCGTCAAGTTGCGCAACAGCGCGCACTCCAACGAGTTGCGGCTGTTCCATATCGACGACCAGGGGCTGCATATCGGAGAGCGCCTGCAAGGCATGCAGGGCCTGCTGCGGGGCCAGCCGGTGCGCTGCGCGGACGTGCAGGAGTCCTGACACCGGTTTGCGGTTCAACCGGTACAGCGCTTGCCCATCGTTAACGCGCCCGTGACTCCCGTTTGAGGGTCAAGGTGGCTCGATGGAGTTTGGCCGTGAGCGGCGCGGCTCCATCGCCGGCACCGAGTCGCGGGGGAGGGGGCGATGGCAGCGTGTCAGGCGCGGGTGCGCCCTCGGCCGTGAAGTCTCTTTTTTGTTCCGCAAGTGCTTGGGGGTCGGGATCGTTGCGATTGGGCGTCATGGCAGCAGTCTCCTTGGGCAATGGCCGTGCAGGTGCTTGCAGCGTAGGCCCGCTGCTGCCGGGTGTCTGTGCGATCGCAAACATTGCTAGCGTCTTTTTTCTGGATCACCTTGCGCGCCGCGCCGCGTTTGGGCTGAGTTTGCGGGTGGGGCTTTCGCATGGCGCCAAGCGCTGGGGGAGCCATAAAAACAAAAGCACCGACTCAGCGATGCTTTGATTTGCCCCGTTTTCGCCAGGGCCGGAGCCGGTGGCCCGGACACCCAAAACCGCCGCAATGGCGGTCTCTGGCAACGACAAGCAGGGCTACTTGCGTCTCTTGCCTTGTGCCTGCCCGTCTTTGGGCGGCTGCTTTTGTGGGCTCTTTACTTCAGGACGAAAAGCAGAAATTTGGTTGATCGGCATCAACCAGATGTTGCGCAGATCTCGCCAGAACTCCATGTTTCGTTGGTACAAAAGAATTGAAAACATAGTGACCTCCTGTCTAGGAAGCGTCAGGGGAATGCCGCCCAAGCACGGGTGGCTTCAATGGCTGGGTTGTCTTTTCTTGAGCAGTTGCATAGGCGTCTCCTGCTCGGCCCGATCTACCGAAAGGGTCGAAGGCTCAATACCTGGTCGTCATCGGACACCAGGTGACTCTCTCCATCTTTCAATGGGGCCATCATCCTCCAGCGGAGGTTGAAGACGGTTTTTTGCGAGAGTCATGGCTGCGTCAGCGCACTTTAGAAGTCGCCTGAGCCAGGAAACACCGTCGCGTTGCGATCTGCTTTTTCAGGCGCTTGGGGAAGTTTCTTGCCAGGATCAACGACTGCCACTTGCGCTGGCTTTCTGACGGAGAAGAATGACTTCACATGCTCCCAGAGCGTGGGCTTTCTATCTGGACGAGGGTGCATAAGCATATAGACCTCCGGTCTATGGTGGCGAATCACGATAGATCGCCTCCACCCACAGTACTCTCTTTAATCCCCTACAACGCGATTGCACAAAGACTTACCTGGGCAGCCCCGCACCCTGTCATGCGGGTGTGCTGTGGCCCCGCAGATCCGGCCCCATGTCGTTGTGCCCGATTGCATTTCTCCCGCGGGGATCTTGCGCCTCAGCTGCCTCCATCCAGCCGCGGATGCAAGTCAATGTACTTCTGTTTGCGCAGCTCCAGCGCCGCGATCTGCTCTTGCAGCTTGGCGATCTCGGCGTCGATGTCGTCCACGCTTTGCTCGATATGGTCCAGTGTCTGGATCAGCAGCTCCTTGGCCTCTTGCTTGCTGGATGCCGATGGCGTGGCGCCGCGCAAGGGGCGGTTGGCGGTTTCCTTCATGAAGATGCCGGTGATGATGCCGACGACTGCGACAAACATCAGGTAGTAGGCAGGCAGGTAGAGGCTGCCGGTGGAGTCGACCAGCGCAGCGGTGATGGTGGGCGTGAGGCCGGCGACGATGATGGCGATGTTGAACGAGGCGGCCAGCGCGCTGTAGCGGATGCGGGTCGGGAACATCGCAGGCAAGGTGGAGGCCATCACGCCGGTAAAGCAGTTCAGCACAATGGCCAGCATGAACAGGCCGACAAAGATCAGCGCGATCTGGCCGTTGATGATCAGCCGGAATGCGGGAATCGCCAGCACCAAGAGGCCGATCGAGCCAACGATCACAAAGGGTTTGCGGCCAAAGCGGTCACTGGCCAGGCCAATCACCGGCTGCACAAAGAGCATGCCGATCATCACCGCGATGATGATCAGCACGCCATGGTCTTCGGAGTAGTGCAGGTTGTGCGACAGGTAGCTGGGCATGTAGGTCAGCAGCATGTAGTAGGTGATATTGGTGGTCAGCACCAGGCCCACCGACACCAGCAAGGGGCGCCAGTAGCGCGTCGCGATTTCCTTGAAGGAGATGCGCGGGCGGTTCTCCACATCCTCCTGGTCGTCCTTTTCCATCTGGTCGAGCTGCTGCTGGAAGGCAGGCGTTTCTTCCGCCGCATGGCGCAGGTACAGGCCTACCAGGCCCAGGGGCGCTGCCAGGAAGAAGGGCACGCGCCAGCCCCAGTCGAGAAAGCGCGCCTCGCTCAGCAGGCTTTGCAGCAAGACGACGACACCCGCGCCCGTGACAAAACCGACGATGGAGCCAAAGTCCAGAAAACTGCCCAGAAAGCCACGCTTGCGGTCGGGCGCAAACTCGGCGACAAAGATGGCGGCGCCGGTGTATTCACCGCCGACCGAGAAGCCCTGCGCCAGCTTGCACAGCAGCAGCAGGATCGGCGCCCAGATGCCAATGCTCGCGTAGGACGGTATCAGGCCAATACAGAAGGTGCTGGCCGCCATGATGATGATGGTGATCGACAGCACCTTCTGGCGCCCGAACTTGTCACCCATCACGCCAAAGAACAGGCCACCCAGCGGCCGAACCAGGAAGGGAATCGAGAAGGTGCCCAGCGCGGCAATCATCTGCACACTGGGCGATGCATCGGGGAAGAACACCTTGCCCAGCGCAAAGGCGACAAAGCCATAGACGCCAAAGTCGAACCACTCCATCGCATTGCCCAGCGCGGCGGCAGAAATCGCCTTTCTGAGCTTGACCTTGTCGACGATGGTGATGTCATGCAGCTCCAAGGTGCCGCTTTGGGTCGGGATCAGCGGCGGCGAAGGAGGCGTCGGATCGGCCGCTGTGTTGTTGTTGATGCTATCCATGCGGTTCCCCGGTAATTATGGGTCGCCATCTTCGCCAATCGCCGCCGGGCCGTCTGTAGGACGAGGGGGCTGCACGCTGCCGCCAAACTTCGCCGGCCACCCGTTATGGGTGGTTGGGTGATCTGGCTGCGCGCCTAAACTCTTCCCGAGCATCTTCTAGACAATGACGAGACAAAGGAGTCCCATGTCCGAAGCTTTTATCGTGGCGGCACAACGCACGGCCGGTGGCCGCCGGGGTGGCCAACTGGCCGGCTGGCATCCGGTGGATCTGGCCGCACAGGTCATCAATGCGGTGGTCGAGGGCGTCGATGCCGACCCGGCCGCTGTGGACGATGTGTTTCTGGGCTGCGTCAGCCAGGTGGGCGAGCAGTCCAGCAATGTGGCGCGCAATGTGGTGCTGGCCTCCAGGCTGCCCGAATCGGTGCCCGGCACCAGCATCGACCGCCAATGCGGCTCCTCGCAGCAGGCCATCCACTTTGCCGCGCAGGCGGAGATGTCGGGCGCGATGGACATGGTGATTGCCGCCAGCGTCGAATCGATGACCCGCGTGCCCATGGGCAGCCCGGGTGGCCTGGCGCACAAGGCCGGGCTGGGCCACTTCCACAGTCCCGGCATCGCCAGCCGCTATGGCGATACCGTCTTTAGCCAGTTTGTCGGTGCCGAGATGGTGGGGCGTTCAATATAGGCGGTGCTGGCCAAGTCCACGCAGCATGTGATGGTGTGCTGGGGGGCTAAATGTGCTCTGGCCTTTGCCATGGGCATCAGGCTGCGCCCCAGCCTGTGACAGGCGCCCAGCGCAGCGTATTCAGAGCACGGGCTGATGGCACACTGCCTCGATGTTATGGCCGTCGGGGTCAAGCACAAAGGCCGCGTAGTAGTTGGCGTGGTAGTGCGGCCGCAAGCCGGGAGCGCCGTGGTCACGCCCACCGGCCGCCAGCGCTGCTGCATAAAAGGCATCCACCTCCGCTCGGGTCTGGGCGGTGATGGCGATGTGCACAGGGATCGGCTTCTGCGAAGACTCCGTCAGCCAAAGCGAAGGCTTGCCGTTGCGGCCCAGACCGATGCTGCCGGGCCCCTCCATCGCAAGCCCAACGCCCAAAGGGAGCAGCGATGGGAGAAAAAAGGATTGGCTCACATTCAGGTTGCTGACACCGATGCCGATATGGTCAAACATCTCTTTTCCTCCGTTGTGATCATCAGAACGTGCGTTGCGGCAGGACCGCCTCGCAAGCCGGCAGCCTAGCGTTGTTGACGCGCTCTTGACTATAGGCGGGACTGCCAGCGGTCGGCACCAGGTCAAGATTGGCGGGGAATCGGGGCGCGAAGGGGTGCTGCGCCAGATGTGGCTGGCGACTGCGTGCAGACCATCGCCCCCGCTATGCTGAACCCGCAGCGATGGCAAGGGGCAGCGGTGTGACCCGCAGCGCATTGAGCACCAAAGAAAAGGCGAGTGAAGGCTGTCGTCGGCTGGGGTAGTACAAGTAGTATCCGGGGAAGGGTGGGCACCAGTCGTCTAGCACCCGTATCAAGCGGCCTTGCTCCAGGTGGGGGGCAAACTCGTCTTCGGGCAAATGCGCTATGCCCATGCCGGCCAGTGCTGCATCGACGATGCTGGGAGAGGTATTGAAGATGACCTGCCCGTCCACCCGAACGCTCAGCTGCTTGCCCCGGCGCTCAAAATCCCAGGTCCACAAGCCTCCTGCTGTCTGCATACGCATGTTGATGCAGTTGTGTGTGATCAGATCGCCTGGCGTCTTGGGCAGCGGATGGCGTTGGAAGTAGGCCGGCGATGCGGCGGCCGCCATGCGCAATGTCGGTCCGATGGGCACAGCGATCATGTCCTTGTCGATGGTGTTGCCAAAGCGCACCCCTGCATCGAAGCGGTCCGCAACGATGTCGCGCAATCCGTAGTTGACGTCGAATTCGACCTTGATGTCAGGGTACTGCAGCAGCAAGGGCGCCAGCTTTGGCACCAGTGTGGCGCGCGCGACATGCTCGCCACAGGTGATGCGCACCAGGCCGCTGGGCTTGTCGCGCATTTCGGTGAGCTGGTGCAGCTCGGCGTCGATTTCGTCAAAGCGATGGCCAATCGCGCTCAGCAGCCGATCGCCGGCGGCCGTGACCGACACGCTGCGCGTAGTGCGTGTGAGCAGGCGAATATGAAGCCTCGCCTCCAGACTGCTGACGGCCTGGCTGAGTGCCGATTGGGTCACTCCCAGCACCGAGGCCGCGCGCGTGAAGCTCCCCTCACGGGCGACCGTGACAAAGTACAGCAGATCGTTGAGGTTGCGTTTGACCATCGCGAAAGTGTCGCACGGGCAATTGATTAGCAAGGCTAATAAGGTCTAGAAGGTTTCATTAGCTAGTCAAAGAGGCCAGAGGATCTCAAGATAGGCCCATGGCCAGGTCTGGAAGCACCGGCGCCCGTGTACGACCACCCGCCGCACAAGCTGCGCTGCTGTCTGACTGGCGCGCCCAGCATCCAGCACTAGGATCTAACGGCTTGCGCTGCAGGTTGTCTGATGCTGGGCAGTGGCGTCGCGCAAGCCCAGGTCGGACTCCAGCTCCATGTGCCGCTTGGGGCACTGGAGACCGGAGGTACCGCTTCTGACATCCGTTGCCCCGCAGCACGCCAAGCCCGCATGCGTCGCCAAGAACGCAGCCGCTTGGGGCCCGCCATGCCGAATCGCAAGCGCCTCCCGGCGCGCAATCAAGGAAACCACGATGACACATTCCGATGATGCTGATTTCCCCGTCGAGCTGAGCGCCGACGAAGCAGCCTTGCTCCAAGAAATGCCGCAACTCCAGGGGGTGGGCCAGGCAAGGCGCAGCTTCATGATCCATTCGGCTGCAGGCAGTGTGGGGCTGTTTGCCGCAGATCTGCTGGCGCAGGAGGCCGCCCTGGCGCAGATGCCGCTGGCCGAAGGCGCGGCGGTGGCGCCCATCAAAGCGCAGAACGTCGTCAAGGTGGCTTTCCAGGTCAATGGCGTGCCGCAAACGCTGGAGCTCGATTCGCGGGTAGTGCTGCTGGATGCGTTGCGTGAGCGGCTCGCGTTGACGGGCTCCAAGAAAGGCTGTGACCAAGGGCAATGCGGCGCCTGCACGGTGCTGGTAGACGGCCAGAGGGTGCTGTCCTGCCTGACCTTGGCGGCGACGCTGGAAGGGCGCGAGGTGACCACGATCGAGGGCCTGGCCCAAGGCGACCAACTGCACCCAGTGCAAGCGGCCTTCATCAAGCATGACGGCTTTCAGTGTGGCTACTGCACGCCAGGGCAGATCTGCTCGGCCGTTGGCGTGCTCGCGGAGGCCCAACGCGGCCATGTCAGCCATGTCACAGGTGATGTGCGCAAAACCACGACCCGCCTGACGAACGACGAGATCAAGGAGCGCATGAGTGGCAACATCTGCCGCTGCGGTGCCTACCCGGGCATCGTCGCTGCCGTGCAAGAGGTCCATTCAGGCAGGCAAGCTGCCAAGACCTGGGGCTATGCCACGGAGACGCAAACCGCCTCGGCAGGCAAGGAGGATGGCCATGCGACCGTTTGAATATCTGCGGGTGGCCGATGCCGCCGCTGTTGCCTCCGCGATGGAGGGCGTGCCGGGAGCCAGGTTTCTCGCTGGCGGCTCCAATCTGGTCGATCTGATGAAGGAGGATGTGGAGCGGCCCACACGCCTTGTGGACATTCGCCAGCTACCGCTGCGGCAGATTCAGCGCAGCCGCGCGGGTCTGTCTCTGGGTGCGTTGGCGACCAATACCGAGACGGCCAACCATCCGCTGGTCCGCGAGAACTACCCGCTGCTGACCCAGGCCATCGTGGCTGGCGCCTCGGGGCAGTTGCGCAATATGGCGACCAATGGCGGCAATCTGCTGCAGCGCACGCGCTGCAACTATTTCTACGACACCGCCACGCCTTGCAACAAGCGCGAGCCTGGCACAGGCTGCGGCGCGCGCGAAGGGCTCAACAAGATCCATGCCGTGCTCGGATGGAGCGATGCCTGCGTTGCCACCTACCCCGGCGATATGGCCAATGCGCTGGTTGCGCTGGATGCCAGTGTTCGGGTGCGGGCGACCGACGGGCGCGAGCGCTTGATCCCGATCACGGAGTTCCACCGTCTGCCAGGCGATACACCCCAGCGGGACAACAACCTGGAGCATGGCGAGCTGATTTTGGCCATTGAGTTGCCGGTCGCGGCTGCGCAATTTGCCCAGCATTCGCACTACCTCAAGGTGCGGGATCGCAGCTCCTACGCATTTGCGATGGTGGCGGTGGCGGCAGCGCTGCAACTGGAGGGTGGCACCATCCGCCAAGCGCGCGTGGTGCTGGGCAGTGTTGCGCACAAGCCTTGGCGCAGTGCAGAGGCCGAGGCGGCCTTGGTGGGCCAGCGTGCCAACGAGGCGACCTTCGCCAAGGCGGCCCAGGCGGCGCTGAGCGGTGCCAGACCGCTGGCCCACAACGGCTACAAGGTGGAGCTGGCTCAACGTTCCGTGGTGCGCGCGCTGATGCGTGCTGCCAAACTCGGTTAAGGGCGAAGGAGAATCACCATGGCACGTTATCTAGGTAAAGAGACGACCCGTGTGGACGGGGTCGCCAAAGTCACCGGCAAGGCCAAGTACGCAGCTGAGTTCCAGGTGCCGCATGTCGCCTATGGCTTTGTTGTGCTCAGCACGGTGGCCAAGGGGCGCATCACCGCTATCGACACCCGAGAGGCCGAGCAGGCCGCAGGTGTGGTGCGCGTGTTCACCCACCTCAACGCCGGCCGTTTGGGCAAAAAGCCCGATGCCGATGCGGCGCCGCAATGGGCCTGGCCGCTGCAATCGGAACGGGTGTTTTTCAACGGCCAGCCAATAGCGCTGGTGGTGGCCGAGAGCTACGAGCAGGCGCGCCATGCGGCGCGTCTGGTCAAGGCCAGCTACCAAAGTGAGCCCCATACCACCGCGTTGGAGACGGTGCTGGACCAAGCCAAGCCCTCATCCGACAACACGCCCCCTCGCGGTGACCCGGCCAAAGCGCTGCAAGCAGCGGCGGTTCAGGTCAACGCCGAGTACCACATCCCCATCAACCACCACAATCCGATCGAGCCGCATGCCGCGATCGCGTTTTGGGAGGGTGACAAGCTCACCGTCTTTGACAAGACCCAGAACGTGTATGGCGTGCAAAAACACCTGGCCGAAGGGCTGGGCGTGCCCGCAGAGAACATCCGCGTGGTGTCACCCTTTGTCGGCGGCGCCTTTGGTTCATCGCTCAAGCCCAATTACTACCCCTCACTGACAGCGATGGCGGCACGCGAACTCAAGCGGCCAGTGAAGCTGGTGCTGACGCGCACGCAGATGTTCACCGGCCACGGCTACCGGCCACAGACGATCCAGAAAGTCAGGCTGGGTGCGGACGCTAACGGCAAGCTGCAAGCCATCATTCAGGAGGCCTTCCATAACACCTCCTCGTTCGAGGTGTTCTCGGACAACACCACCGGCTTTCTCAAGCAGGTGTATGCCTGCGAGAACCTGGACATGCCGCTGAAGGTGGCCGCCACCGATCTGGCCACCCCCACCTGGATGCGTGCGCCCGGCGCTGTCAGCGGAATGTTTGCGCTGGAGAGCGCCATGGACGAGCTGGCGTATGCGCTGAAGATGGACCCGATGGAGCTGCGCCTGGTCAACTATGCCGAGGTGGACCCGGTCAGCGGCAAGCCGTTTTCCAGCAAGGCGCTGCGCGAGTGCTACCGCCTGGGCGCCGAGAAGTTCGGCTGGAAGAACCGCAAGCCCGAGCCCCGCTCGATGCGCGACGGCAAGCTGCTGGTCGGCTGGGGCATGGCATCGAGCGTGTGGGGGGCCATGCAGATGCCCGCGAGCGCCAAGATCACCTTCCGCCAGGATGGGACGGCCACCGTGTCCAGCGCGACCAGCGATATCGGCCCGGGCACCTACACCGTGATGAGCATGATCGCTGCAGAGTTTCTGGGCCTGAAGCTGGACCAGGTGACCTTTGAGCTGGGTGACACGCGCCAGCCCCAGGCACCGGCGCAGGGCGGCTCCTGGACCACCTCCAGTGTCGGATCGGCCGTGCGCGGTGCGGCGCTGACGATCACCGCCAAGCTGCTGGATTTGGCCAACCGCGATGCCAGCTCGCCATTGCGGGGTGCCAGCGCTGACGACGTGGAGATGCTCGACGGCCGCTTGCGGCTCAAAAGCGATGCTGCGCGCGGGGTGGAGATCGCCGATGTCATGCGCAGCACCGGTACGAGCGAAATCACCGAGGTCTACAAGTCAACACCGTCGCCCGAGCGTGACAAGTACGCATCGCTCGCCCATGGCGCGCAGTTTGTCGAGGTGAAGGTGGACCCTGATCTGGGAACCGTCAAGGTCACCCGGGTGATCGAGATCACTGCCTGCGGCAAGATCCTCAACCCCCTCGCTTCGCACAGCCAGGAGATAGGCGGTGTGGTCTGGGGTATTGGCATGGCGCTGGAAGAGGCGACCGAGGTGGACCACCGCACCGGGCGCATGATGACCGCTAATTTGCAGCACTACCATGTGCCGGTGAACGCGGACATCCACGCCATCGAGACGGTGTTTGTCGAAGAGGACGACACCATCGTCAACCCGCTCGGCGTCAAGGGCATGGGCGAGCTCGGAATGGTCGGCATCCCGGCGGCCATCGCCAATGCCGTGTACCACGCGACGGGCAAGCGCATCCGCAGTCTTCCGATCACCCCGGAAAAACTGCTGTAAGCCCAGCAAGCAGAGCAGCGGGCCGCGCACCGGTCCGCTGCGGCCACGTTGGGGTCCTCAGGAGCGGTGTTGCAAGATGCCGTTTTTAACAGCCAGCACCTCGGCCATGGCGCTCACTGCGATCTCCGCCGGGGTCTTGCTGCCAATATGCAGGCCCACTGGTGAATGCAATTTCTGCAAAGACTGTTCTGTCGCGTCAAAGTGCTCGATAAAGCGCTGCTTGCGGCTGTCGGCGTTGCGCCGCGATCCGATGGCGCCGACATAGAAAGCAGGGCTGTGCAGTGCTTCCAGCAGCGCCAGGTCATCCAACTTGGGGTCATGGCTCAGTGCCAGGATGCATGTGCGGGTATCGGGTTTCATACGGCGCACGGCGTCGTCCGGCATTTCGGTGCTGAGCTTGGCGCCTGCCACCGACCAGGTTTCACGGTGCTCAATGCGCGGATCACAGACGGTCACTTCGAAGTGGTTGAACAGGGCCATCATGGCCACATACTCGGCCAGCGCACCCGCACCGATCAGCAGCATGCGGTACTGCGGCCCCAGGGTGATCGAGAGGCTCATGCCATCAAATTGCACGGCCTCTGGCGCCAAAGCATCTGCCAGAGTGACCCGCCCGGAGCTGCAATCGACCTTGCGCTGTACCAGTTGCCCCGCCTCCAGGCGCTGCACCAGATCGTTCATCACGTCCAGCGCAGGCGCAAACTCCAGCAGCAGCTCCAAGGTGCCGCCACAGGGCAGGCCAAAGCGGTGGGCCTCGTCCGCGGTGATGCCATAGCGCAGCAGCTCCGGGGTGGACTGCGAGATGCTGCTGGCGCCATAGGCGCTGGTGTAGCGGTGCACCAGATCATCTTCGATGCAGCCACCCGACACCGAACCGACGCAGGGGCCATCTTCGCGTAGCGCCATCATCGAGCCGACGGGCCTGGGCGATGAGCCCCAGGTTTTAACGACGGTGACGAGCATCACCCGGTGTCCGCTCGCCAGCCAATCGCGCGCGCTGCGCAGCACCCGTGCATCAACGTTTTCCAAGGCTGGCCTCCTGCCCAAAGTCCCCGCTGGCCAGCAGCGCTTGTGCCCGCGCCAGGTCCTCGCAGGTGTCGATATCGATGGCGATGCCAGGATCATCAAGCTGCAAGGTATGGGCCGTTCCCGCTTGTCTGTGGCTGCGCACAATGGCGCTGGCCCCCGTGTCGCCCTGCAGTTTCAGCAGTGCCTCACGGCATATCTTGGCAAAGCCCACCGGGTGGCCCTGGTGATCGCCGCATTGCGGTACTACCACCGCGTGGGTGGCCAGGCTTTGCGCCACCGCCACCAGGCTCTGCGCGCGAACCAAAGGCAGATCGCCGGGCAGGATCAGCCAGCCACCGGCGTCTGCCGTCGCCGCCACGCCCCGGGCGATGGAATGGCCCATGCCATCCCTCTCTGGGGGTGAACCATCCGCGACAGGGCGGACGACGTGGTAGGGCAGGCCGGAAGCCACAACGCTACGCAGCACATGGTCCAGCACCGTCACGTCGCCAAGCATCGCGTCGAGCTTGTGCGTGCTGCCACCCGATTGCGCAAAGCGCCGCCCGTGGCCGGCTGCCAGAACCAGGACGCTAGGGCTCAAAGCTTGCAGCATCGGGCTAGACCTCGGCATGGCTGCATTGCCCAGGCAGCAGGCAGACCGGCTGCCAGCCGGTGAGTGGCTGGGCGTTGAATGGTGGCTGGAGCACAGGCAAGTCTTTCGTGGGAAGGGCGCGATCCATGCTGCGCCCCAGGTGGTTCTCCTGCTCGATTCTGATGGAAGCGATCGCAGGAACTCATTAGTGAAGCTAATAAGTGTATTAAGTGCCTATCAGCCGGCGATGTCCCGAACCGAGGCAGTGTCTGTCAGACCAGATGGACAGTGGCGTGGTCGCTTGGCAGCCTTGTTCAGCCCGCATTCGCTCCGTTCTTCACATCGCTGGCGTGCCGCCGCACAGCGCATCCACCAGCAGCCCCAGCGCAGCGCTGCGCGGTGCGCCCTTGCGCAGCACCAGCTCATAGGGCTCGCTGCGTGATTGCAGGGTCAGATCGATGATGCCGACCAGGCCATTGCGCGAGAAGTAGGTCGCGATGTCGTCGGAGACCAGGGCCACGAGGTCGTTGTTGCGCCCGAGCATGGTGACGGTGGCCAGCGCCGAGGTGGTTTCGATCAGGTGCGAGGGGAAGTGCAGTCCCGCCTCGTGGAACTCGCGTTCCAGCAGGCGGCGCATGGGCATGCGGGCGCGGTACACCAGCCAGCGGCTGTCCTGCAGATCCTGCAGTTGCACGGCCTTGGCGCCCATCGCAGGGTGGCGAACGCTGGCAATCACCGACAGCGACTCCTGCTTGATGAACAGCGAGTCATAGACCTCGGGCGTGCGGCTGACCGAGGAGCGGCAGATGGCGGTATGGATCTGGCCGCGCTCGATCATGCCCAGCAAGGTTTCGCTGGTGTCCTCGATGATCTCCACCGACATATGCGGCTGGCGGGCGAGCACGTTCGACAGCGCATCGGACAGCAGCGGCACCGCGCCCATGATGGTGCCAATGGCCAGGTGGCCGCCCACGCCGCTGGCGATGGCATCGAGCTCAAAGCGCAGCTGGTTGATGTCCGACTGGATCAGGCGGGCAAAACGCAGCGCGCAGTGCCCGGCCTCCGTCGGGATTAACCCTCGGTTTGTGCGCTCGAACAGGTCCACCTGCAAGGTCGACTCCAGCTCGCGCAGCGCCTTGCTGGCGCCCGGCTGGGTGAGACCTACTTTGTCCGCAGCGCCAAGCAGGGAGCCGCTTTCCTCGATGGCGATGAGCAGGCGCAGCTGCTTGGCATGCAGGCGCGACATGACGGAATTGAGGCTGGGGATGCCGCTGGCCATGAATAAAAGTTATATCGGTATGGGAAGCCGTCAGTGTACCGAATGGGCCGTGCTGCCTAGACTTCGGGCCTTCTGATAGCAATGGATATAACTGGTAAAACGTTATGGCTCTGATCAACTATGTGACTGAAGTGCGCTTTGGCGCCGGTGTGCTGGCGGAACTGAAGGAAGTGTGCGAGAAGCTGGGTATTACCAATCCTTTGATCGTGACCGACAAGGGTGTGGAGGCGGCCGGCATCATCGACCAGGTCAAGCAGGCGCTGGGCACGGCCCGGTTCGGCGTGTTCAATGGCACGCCGCCCAACCCGTCGGAGACGGCCGTGCGCGCTGGCGTCGAAGCGCTTAACAGCAGCGCCTGCGACGGCATCATCGCCGTGGGCGGCGGCTCGTCGATCGACCTGGCCAAGGCGGTGGCAGTATCGGCTCGCCATGAAGGCCCGCTGCGCCAGTTTGCGCTGATCGAGGGCGGCGCACTCAAGATCACCGCGGCCACCTTGCCCATCATTGCCGTGCCCACCACGGCGGGCACCGGCAGCGAGGTAGGGCGTGGCGCCATCATCATCCTGGACGATGGCCGCAAGGTCGGCATCCTTTCGCCCCATGTGATTCCCAAGGTTGCCATCTGCGACCCCAACCTGACCCTGGGCCTGCCCGCAGGCCTGACGGCCGCCACCGGCATGGATGCGATTGCGCACTGCATCGAGACCTTTCTGGCGCCGTCCTTCAACCCGCCGGCCGATGGCATTGCGCTCGATGGCCTCTGGCGCGCCTGGCGCCATATCGAGGTGGCCTTCCGCGATCCCGCCGACGTGGAGGCGCGTACCAACATGATGAGTGCCTCGCTGCAAGGCGCGCTGGCCTTCCAGAAGGGCCTGGGCTGCGTGCACAGCCTCAGCCATTCGCTGGGCGGCATCAACCCCAAGCTGCACCACGGCACCCTCAACGCCATCCTGCTGCCGGCGGTGATCCGCTTCAACCGGGGTGCAGAGTCGGTGGTGCGTGAGGACAAGATCGCACGCCTGGCACAGGCCATGGGCTTGGCCGAGGGCGTGTCGGTGGAGGAAGCCCTGGTCACCAAATCCCGCGCGCTGCAGCTGCCCACGGGCCTGGCCGAGCTGGGTGTGAGCGAGGACCTGTTTGAGCGCATCGTCAAGGGCGCACTGGCCGACCACAGCCACCGCACCAACCCGCGTGAGGCCAGCGCAGACGACTACGTCGAGATGCTGCGCCAGTCAATGTAATCCGGCTTTTTCTACAAAACAGACGCAAGCCCGGCCCGCCGCCGCAACGGCCGGCAGGCCGCAGGCTTGCGCACAGGCAGACATTCATAAATCAACAACCCGAGGTGGAGACATGGGCAGCAGCTCTCTGAATCACACGGCCACGATGGCCGACAAGGAAACCATGGTTCCGGATGCGGAGCGCAAGCGCGCGCTGATTGGCAGCGCCGTGGGCAGCACCATCGAGTGGTACGACTACTTCCTCTACGGAACCATGTCGTCCATCATTTTTGCCAAGCAGTTCTTCCCCAGCGACAACGCGCTGGTCAGCCAGATGCTGTCGCTGGCCACGTTTGCGCTGGCCTTCCTGATCCGCCCGATTGGCGGCGTGATCTTCTCCCACATCGGCGACCGCATTGGCCGCAAGAAGACCTTGGCGATGACCTTGTCGATGATGGGCCTGTCAACCGTGCTGATGGGCCTGCTGCCCAACTATGCGCAGATTGGGATCTTGGCGCCCATCCTGCTGACGGTGTTGCGCCTGCTGCAAGGCCTGGCGCTGGGCGGCGAGTGGGGCGGTGGCGTGTTGCTGGCGGTCGAGTACTCGCCCCGCAAGAAGCGCGGCTTCTACGGCGCGGTGCCACAGACCGGTGCGGTGCTGGGCCTGGCACTGGGCAATATCATCACCTCGCTGCTGAGCGCGAGCATGAGCGAAGAGGCCTTCCTGTCCTGGGGCTGGCGCATTCCGTTTGTGGGCTCCATCGTGCTGGTGATGGTGGGCATGTGGATCCGCAATGCAGTGGGCGAGACGCCATCGTTCAAGAAAATCCAGGCCAGCCGCAGCAGCGCGCCCATTCCGATCAAGCAGACCCTGCAGTTCCACTGGCGCGAAGTGCTGATCGCCATCGGCGCCAAGGTGGTGGAGACCTCGACCTTCTTCCTCTACGCCACCTTCACCATCTCGTACATGATGGACCACGGCTTTGCCCGCGCGACGATCCTCAATATCGTGCTGGTCTGCGCGCTGATCGCCTTCCCCTGCATGCTGTTCTTCGGGCACCTGTCGGACAAGATCGGCCGCAAGAAAGTCTTTATCGGCGGCAGCATCGCCTTCATGCTCTGGATCTTCCCGTACTTCTGGCTGCTCGATCAAAAATCCGTCTGGGCCGCGGCGCTGGCTGTCGGCGTGGGCCTGGGCATCATCTGGTCCAGCTATGGCGCGATGATCGGCACCTTGCTGGCCGAAGCCTTCCCGCCTGACATCCGCTACACCGGCATGTCGCTGGGCTACCAGATTGGTGCGGCCCTGGTGGGCGGCCCGATGCCGCTGATCGCCACCGCGCTGATCGCCTACTACAGCGGCAGCTATGTGCCGGTCGTCATCTTCCTGGTGCTCTGTGCGCTGGTCTCCATCGTCGCCGTGGGCATTGCCCGCGACCGCAGCGGCCTGCCGCTGGACGAGTGATGGCCTGAATGCTGGCCGGACCTGCCGCAGTGCTGCTGGCCTGCGGTGGGTCTTGCCATGCTGGGCGCGCTACGCGCATCCCCTTCATCTTTTCCCCCAAACGCAACTTCTTGAGGAAACCCTCCATGCAGATCACTGGAGACATGGTCATTGGCTACCGCAGCTTGCGCGGCACCGCAGGCAGCCAACACGCCTTCAACCCCACACTGAACGCCCCCATCGCCGAGCCCGAGTTTGGCCTGGGGGGCAACAACGAGGTCGCGCTGGCGGCCAGCCTGGCCGCTGCCGCTTTCGACCCTTTCCGCAACCTGCCGCTGGCGCAGCGCGCTGCCTTTTTGGAGGCGATTGCCGAAGAAATCCTGCAGCTGGGTGATGCGCTGATCGAGCGCGCCCATGCGGAAAGCGGCCTGCCGATTGCCCGGCTGACGGGCGAGCGCGGCCGCACGGTGGGCCAGTTGCGCCTGTTTGCCCAGGTGGTGCGCGATGGCCATTTTCTGCGCGCCACCATCGACACCGCCCAGCCCGAGCGCCAACCGCTGCCCCGTGCCGATCTGCGCCTGGCCAAGATCCCGCTGGGCCCGGTGGCGGTGTTTGGCGCCAGCAATTTCCCGCTGGCGTTTTCTGTGGCCGGTGGCGATACCGCATCGGCACTGGCCGCTGGCGCGCCGGTGGTCGTCAAGGCGCACAGCGCGCATCTGGGCACCTCCGAAATGGTGGCGCGGGCGGTGCAGAAGGCCGCGCAGCGCCAAGGCATGCCCGAGGGCGTTTTCTCGCTGCTGGTGGGCGCAGGCCGAGAGCTGGGTGAGGCGCTGGTGGCCCACCCCGCGATCAAGGCCGTCGGCTTTACCGGCTCGCGCCAAGGCGGACTGGCGCTCTTGCGCATCGCCAACAGCCGCGCCGAGCCCATCCCTGTGTATGCCGAGATGAGCAGCATCAACCCCGTTTTTTTGCTGCCCCAGGCGCTGGCTGCGCGGCCCGAGGCCCTGGCCCAGGGCTTTGCCGATTCACTGGCGATGGGGGCCGGGCAGTTCTGCACCAACCCCGGCCTGGTGCTGGCCATCGACAGCCCCGCGCTTGACTGCTTTATCAGTGCGGCAGCTGCGGCCATCCGCGCCAAGGGCGCGCAAACCATGCTGACCGCCGGCATCCACCAGGCCTATGAGGCCGGCCGTGCACAGGTGCAAGCCGCTGCCGGTGTGGAGCAGTTGGCCACCGGCGTGGCCGCGGACCATGCCAACGCCGCGCAGGCCGCGCTGTATGTGACCAGCGCCCAGACCTTGTTGGCGAACGAAGCCTTGCAGTCAGAGATGTTTGGCCCGGCCTCCATCGTCGTCAAGGCCAGCAATGTCGAGGAGTTGCTGCAGGTCGCCCAGCAGCTGGAAGGCCAGCTCACCGCCACCTTGCACTTGGAGCAGGGCGACCACGACAGCGCCCGCGCGCTGCTGCCGGTGCTCGAGCGCCAATGCGGCCGCATCCTCGTCAATGGCTTCCCGACCGGCGTGGAAGTGAGCCACGCCATGGTCCACGGCGGCCCCTTCCCTGCCACCTCCAACGCCATGTACACCTCCGTAGGCGCCAGTGCCATCGACCGCTTTTTGCGCCCCGTCTGCTACCAGGACCTGCCCGATGCGCTGCGGCCTGTGGCTTTGCAAAACGACAATGCGCTGGGGCTGTGGCGCTTGGTGGATGGGCAGCCTAGCCAGGGGGCGGTGGGCTAAGGTGGGATTTTTGGGGAGCGGTGAGGGCTTTCTTGAGTAGCAAGCCAGGCGTTCCCTGGCATTCCACCGCATATGGGGGAGCCTGGCTTGTGCGGAGGCCGGACGCATCACTGCTTGCGCCTGTTGGAAGTTGTGAGAACTGCTTGGTGCTTCGGCTTTTTTGCAGTTGCGCCAGCTGGGATTACGCATATGAAGCGAAAAACAGGCCGAGTCTTTGCGCGCGGGGAGCCCCTGCGTAGCGGCATCCGCACACCGGTGAATGCAAACGCCTGAAGTAGGGGTTCCGGGCTGCCCATGGTGGTTCTCGGTTTCGTTGGGCGCACGCGCTGGGCGGGACTATTTATACTCGGACGTTTGTACGTTCGTCCCGTTTCAAATCTGGCGCCTTTCAAGCGCCATCAGTGATCAGACTATGCCGTAGGTATTGCGGTTGGCACGGCGCTGCAGCGCACAACATCTAGCGCCATGACCATCCCAGCTCACGTTCTCTCGATGTGGTCCGCATACTCTTTGGAGCAAGGCGGAATCCAGGAAGAAAGGTTCTACGAAGCCTTCGGCTTTGGCGACTCTCCGACATTGGCCGATGAACTAGGGCAGCTCGTGCTGTCCGGCATCAAGCGCGCCACTGCCGGATCCGTCTGGTCCTACGAGTCATCTGGCAAAGGTGTGTCCAAGCCCGGTGACTTGAGCGTCGTAACCGACTCCAATGACATCCCGCTGTGCATCATCGAGACGGTTCAAGTCGATATCGTGCCGTTTAGCGCTGTCACTGAGGAATTTGCAGCAGCGGAGGGCGAAGGGGATGGCTCTCTGGCCTACTGGCGTGAAGCGCATTTTGCGTACTTCAGCAGAGAATGCGAAAGCACAGGTCGCTCGTTCGATGAAGACATGCTGCTGGCCTGCGAGCGATTCCGCGTGGTCTATCCACAAGTGGCACGCAGCACGGCCTGACCCTCTGCTCAAACGGCGTGCACAGGTTGGCCCTCTGCTTCACATCTGGCTCATCCCCCATCCGAAACAATCTCCGTCTCTGGTGTGCCAAAGCGGTCCAGCGGGATTTGCGTCTGGATGCCGGCTGCCATGGCCTTCATTCGATCGGGGCCAGGCCTAGCTTACGGTAGAGGGGACGTGCTGACAGCGCTGCGGCTCACGACGCGCACGCGCACGCCTTGGGTGCGCAGCTCGGCCGACGTGAGCCACCGAGGGTGGCATATGAATAAGCGCTGCCGACCCAAGCATCCGGGCGAGCTGGTGCGGCCTGAAGCTCATTCCTCGCCGGGACGCGGATAGCCTGCATCGGCCCAACGTTGCGCCGACGCTCGGCTGAGGCTATGGTCCGGCCTGACGCGAACCTTGGCCAACTCACTGCCATCCTCTGCGGTGGCGGTAAGGGTCGCGGAGGGATTGTCCTCGTCGGGCTCAATATCGAGAGAGATGGTCACGCGCGATCCATTCACCAAGATCTGGATGTCCTTGTGCAGCTGGGCCGCCAGGTGCTGCTCATGCCGCCGCATGACTTCGTGGGCAGTCTTGACGAGGGTGTTGAAAGCAGAAACGTCAAGCGGCTTGGGATTTTTCTTGTCGCGGCCCATCGTCCATGGCCCCACCAGGCTTGGCTCGGCCTGGCCGTCCTGGGTCATGGCAACCGCCCAGCCATCGTCGTCTTCATTCTTGATGACGCGGGCCTCCCAGCCGTTGTGATGCCAAAGGCGATCTTCGAAGACTGATGCAGCTTCTTGTTGGAGCTCTTCGGACATTTCTGGACCTTTGTGAAAACTACCAAGGTCAGAATTTTACTGTTTATTCATACAGTTTCGCGTGCATGGGTCTTTTCCGAAGTGAATCCACTTCTTTCAGCGGAGCGTCCAGCAAGGCTGGAGTTCAGAGTGGCGGACACCAACGATCCACGTAGCGCGGGTTGCGTCGATCGGTTGAATTCGCAGCCAGAAGCTGTCACTGGCCGCAAAAACTATAACTGCAACCTCTGGCTCAAGGTGGTTCTTGCGACGCAGCAGCTCCAAACCATCGCTCTGGAACCCGCTGCCCCCCGCTTCACATCTGGCTCATGCCCCCATCCGCAATGATCTCGGTGCCCACAATAAACCCGGACTCCTTGGACACCAGGTGCAGCACGGTGGCGGCGATTTCTTCCGGCGTGCCAAAACGGCCCAGCGGGATCTGCGCCTGGATGTCGGCGGCCATGGACTTGGCCTGGTCGGGTGCCAGGCCCAGCTTGCCGTAGAGCGGCGTGCTGACGGGGCCGGGGCTCACCACATTCACGCGCACGCCCTGTGGCAGCAGCTCGGCCGACAAGGTCTTGGCCAGGGAGATCAGCGCGGCCTTGCTGGCGGCGTAGACGCTGGAGTTGGGCATGCCGATGTGGGCGTTGATCGAGCCGTTCAGCACGATGGATCCACCACGCGTCATCAGCGGAGCGAGGCGCTGGATCAGAAAGTAGGGGCCTTTGACATTGGTGTCAAAGCTGCTGTCCCACAGCGTTTCATCGATCTGCGGCAGCGGGCCGAACTTGGCCACGCCGGCGTTGATGAACACGCCGTCGATCACGCCCATCTGCGTTTGCAATTCGGCCACCAGTGCGGCCTGGGCTGATACATCACCGGCTTCGCTGACCAAGGCCAGCGCGTTGGGGCCCAGCTCGGCCTTGACGCGGGCGAGGCTCTCGGCATCGCGGCCGGTGATCGCTACGCGGGCGCCTTCACGGGCAAAGGCGATGGCGGCTGCGGCGCCAATGCCACTGCTGCCACCGGTGACTAAAATATTCTTTCCTTCAAAGCGGTTCATGGTATTTCCTTCGGTTTTTTCGTTGATATCTTGCTGGGTTATCAGCCCAGTTGTAGAGCCAATGAATGAAGTATCTGACGATGGGTGGCGCTACAGACACCAGCATTTCGATGAACTCGTGCAAAAATATCGAATATGTTGAGTCTGGAAGATTTACAGCTTCTCGAAGCGGTGCGCGCCACGGGCAGCTTGTCGCGCGCGGCCGAGCGCCTGGGCAAGGCCGCATCCACCGTGTCCTATGCGGCGCGCCAGCTGGAAGAGCGGCTGGATGCCCTGCTGTTTGACCGTGCGGGCTACCGCATCGCGCTCACGCCAGCGGGCTTGCTGCTGGTGGAGCAGGGCGCGCAGCTGCATGCGCAGGCGCGGCGGCTGACGGAGCGGGTCAAGCAGGTGGCGCGGGGCTGGGAGTCCGAGCTGCGCATCGTGACCGACGAGCTGGCCAATACCGAGGCACTGCTGCCGCTGATAGCAGACTTTGATGCGCTCAACAGCGGCGTGCGCCTGCGCATTGCCCAAGAGGTGCTGGGCGGCACCTGGGAGGCTTTGCTGGACCAGCGCGCCGATCTGGTGGTGGCTGCCACGAACGAGCCGCCCGCGATGGCGCATCTGCAATGGTTTGAGCTGGCGCAGCTCGAATGGGTGTTTGCCGTCTCGCCGCGCCACCCGCTGGCACGCAAGGCACAAGACGGGCGGCCCCTGTCGGTGGAGGCCATTGCCGCGTACCGCTCGGTCGTGGTGGCCGATACCTCGCGCCTGGCGGTCGCGCGCAGCTATGGCGTGCAGACGCACCAGGAGCGCCTGGCCATGCCCAGCATGCGCGCCAAGATCGCCGCGCAGGTCGCGGGCCTGGGCGTTGGCTGGCTACCGCTGGAGAAAGTGCGCGATCACCTGGCCCAAGGCAGCCTGGTGGCCCTGGCCACGCAAGACCCGCGCGAACCCAACCTGCTGTTTGTCGGCTGGCATTCGCACCGCGCGGGGCCTGCGCTGCAGTGGTGGGTGGACAAGCTGCGTGACCCGCGTCTGGTGGGGCCATTGCTACATAGGAACTTTTGAGTTGGCCGCTTGGTACTGCAAAGATGAGGGCCAAGGCATGGTCAAGCGACGGTGTCAGCCCGGCTGCGCTCGGATGCCCGTGCCGTCATTCGTCTCGGAGCAGCTGCGCATATTTTCTGTATCCCCACGCCGCTGCAACGACCACGCCAATGCCGACGCCCCAACCCACAGGCACCCCCAAGCCGAAGATCAGCAGAAACATCAAACCAACGCAGACCAGGGCAATCCACAGCAAGCTGACGACATCAAAATGCGCGACCGCCATGGCGTCATCGGCGATGTCGCGGCTGGCATGGCCTCGCTTTTCGCGCTGGCGCCTGAGCACCAACACATCGGCGAAGAACTCCGCAACGCCGGCGAGAAGATCGGTGACAAGGCTCATGGTGGAAGAGATTCCCTTGCGATGCTATGGAGGGATGGTGCTATCGGCAGATGGTTGGCCAACTGCTGCTGGTCACGATCGCGAATGTAGCCGATAAACAAGAAGTCCGATGGGCTCGATGCGGGCCGTTGCACGAAGATGCGCCACGGATTTGTTCCAGGCTCGCATGGTTCTTGCCCATTTTCTCGCTGCGCGGCTCGCCAACTACCACCATCGCTCAAACGCTGCAACCGGTAGATGTTCTAGGCAGCCATGGCCACAATCGCTCTAACATGGTCTGGCGGCGGACAAACGCCACGCAGATTTCGTTGCAGATATTGACATCAGCTGCCAAGGTTGCCAGCGCAGATGTCCGGCAATAAAGCCCGAATCGATTCATTCCAGAGTCGATTCGGGCTTTTTTTTGTTCGTTTTTTGGCATTCCCGTTTTTCGGACCAGGCCTTTGGTCCGCTGGCGGAGCTTTGCCTACGCTGCTTTGAAACCCCTGCGCTGCGGCTGCCAGCCGGACAGGTCGTACTTTTTTCTACTTAACTTGGAGCACAGCCATGAGACACGGAGATATTTCGAGCAGCAATGATTGCGTAGGCGTAGCGGTGGTGAACTACAAGATGCCACGCCTGCATACCAAGGCCGAGGTACTGGACAACTGTCGCAAGATCGCCGACATGGTGGTGGGCATGAAGCGAGGGCTGCCGGGCATGGACCTGGTGGTGTTCCCCGAGTACTCCACGCACGGCATCATGTACGACTCCAAGGAGATGTACGAGACCGCCTCTGCCATCCCCGGTGAAGAGACGGCCATCTTTGCCGATGCCTGCCGCAAGGCCAATGTCTGGGGGATTTTCTCGCTCACCGGCGAGCGCCATGAGGAGCACCCCAACAAGGCGCCCTACAACACCCTGGTCCTCATGAACAACCAGGGCGAGATCGTGCAGAAATACCGCAAGATCATGCCCTGGGTGCCTATCGAAGGCTGGTATCCCGGCGACTGCACCTATGTCAGCGAAGGTCCCAAGGGGATGAAGATCAGCCTGATCATCTGCGACGACGGCAACTACCCGGAGATCTGGCGCGACTGTGCGATGCGCGGCGCCGAGCTGATCGTCCGCTGCCAAGGCTATATGTACCCGGCCAAGGAGCAGCAAATCCTGGTGTCCAAGGCCATGGCGTTCATGAACAACACCTATGTGGCTGTGGCCAATGCGGCGGGCTTTGACGGTGTCTACTCCTATTTTGGCCACTCCGCCATCATCGGTTTTGACGGCCGTACCTTGGGCGAGACCGGCGAAGAGGAAATGGGCATCCAGTACGCGGAGCTGTCCAAATCGCTGATCCGCGATGCACGCAAGAACGGCCAGTCACAAAACCACCTCTTCAAATTGGTGCACCGCGGCTACACCGGCACCATCAATTCTGGCGATGGCGACAAGGGCGTTGCTGCCTGCCCCTACAGCTTCTACAGCCAGTGGGTCAACGACCCCGAAGGGACGCGGGAGATGGTCGAGTCGTTCACCCGCACGACAGTGGGCACCCCTGAATGCCCGATAGAAGGAATTCCGCACGAAGCGCCCCAGCACCGCTAAAGCCGCAACCCCAGTCAGTGGGCATGGCCGCCCGGTAGCGAGCAGCCATGCCATCCGATAAAAAACAAGGAGACAACATGCTGGGTATTGCACTTTTTTTCATTGGCGCGGTGCTGATCGTCAACGGTGTGGGCCTGAGCGGCCGCATCGACGCGCGGGACTCTGCGCCTGTCAATCTGCTCGTGGGTTTGCTGGCCTTGTTCCTCAATGCCATGGGCATGCTTCGTGCAGATACGGACGCTGGTTATTTCGCTGCCGCAGGCGGCCTGCTTTTTGCTTTCACCTACCTGTATTTGGCGGTGGTGCAGTGGTGGGCGCTCAAAGGCGTGGGCTTGGGCTGGTACTGCCTGTTTGTAGCGCTCAGTGCGCTGGCCTTTGCCGCAGCCGCAGCAGATGTCCGCGTCATCGCCATGTGGCTGGTCTGGTCGAGCCTGTGGTTTTTCTTCTTTCTTGCGCTGGGGCTCGGCAGGCAGCTGCGCTTTCTGCCGGCCTACACGGTGCTGGTGGGCATCGTGACCTGCTGGATTCCAGGCTTGATGTTGTTGATGGGGAAATGGTGAACATGATGAACGCAAAAGACCCTCTGCTAGCCGCTCGCGGCGACGACCCGCTGGCCGGGTACCGCCTGGCCCAAGAGCCGTTTTACCGGCCCGCCCGCAATGAGATCGCTCTCTACGAGCAAGCCTACCGCCACCGCATGCCGCTGATTCTGAAAGGCCCCACGGGCTGCGGCAAGACGCGCTTTGTCGAGCGCATGGCCTGGGCGCTTCGGCGCCCGCTCATCACGCTGGCCTGCAACGAAGACATGACCGCCTCTGACCTGGTAGGCCGCTACCTGCTCGATGCCGATGGCACGGCCTGGCACGACGGGCCGCTCACCATGGCCGTGCGCTACGGTGCCATCTGCTACCTCGATGAGGTGGTGGAGGCCAGGCAGGACACGACGGTTGTCATCCATCCATTGACCGACGCGCGCCGCGTGCTTCCGCTCGATAAGAAAGGGGAGGTCGTGCACGCCCATCCGGATTTTCAGCTGGTGGTCTCGTACAACCCCGGCTACCAGAGCAGCGCCAAGGACATGAAGCCCTCGACGCGGCAGCGATTTGCAGCCTTGGAGTTTGACTACCCCGACGCCGCCACCGAATCTGACATCGTCGCGCACGAAGCGGGCATTGAACGTGCGCAGGCCGAGCGCTTGGTCGCGCTGGCCCACAGCACGCGCGCGCTCAAACACCATGGCCTGGATGAAGGCGCCTCCACCCGCATGCTCATCTACGCCGGCTTGCTGATACGCGATGGCGTATCGCCCGCCGACAGCTGCGACATGACGATCACCCAGGCCTTGACGGATGACCCCGACACCACCGAGGCGCTGAAGAAACTCGTGCAAGCCAAATTTGGTAACTAGGACGCACACCGCCATGGCACCATCATCCGCGCCTCTGTACAGCGAGCGCTCCGCCCCCACCTGGATCGACGACGACACACCGGCTTTTGAGCGCCTGACCAGGCTGGCATCCTGTCTGGCGTTGACGCAGGTGCAAGTCCATCCGTTGCAGGTTGCCAGACCGCATCGGGAGGCGGGGGGGCTGCTGGGGGGCGCAGCGGCCCCGCCTGCCTCCGCGCAGCGTGCCATCGTGCTTGCTGCAGACGAGGGGGCATCTTCAGGCGCTGCACGCTTGATGCTGCCGCCGCTGCATGATCTGCCCGAGGCCAAGCGTGCGCATCGGCACACCGCCATGGTGGCGCACGCTGCGGCGCATCTGCTGCATTCACCCGCTCGCCAGCCCAGCGAGGCCTTGAAGCCCATGGGCATGGTGCTGGTCTCGGCGATAGAAGACGCCCGCGCCGAACGCCTTTTGCTGCGCGACTACCCCGGCGCACGCCCTTGGTTCCAGGCGCATATCGCGCCTGAGCCTGAGGCGGAAAACCTGGGCTTTCTCGCCTTTATGGCCCGGCTTGACCGGATCTTGCTGCTGGCGGACAGCCACAGCGGCAACCACTGGGTCAACAAGGCGCAGGAGCTCTTTGAAGGCACGGTGCAAAAGCATGGGCTTGAAGACTATGCGGCATTCCGCGCCATCGCCTCCATCCTCGCCAATGACCTCGGCCAGATGCGGGTGCGCATGGACCCACAGCACTATGCCGGGCCCACGCTCTACCGGGATGACAACAGCTACCTCTGGGCGCGTCCCCAGTCCGACGACAACCAGGACGAGGCCTTGCAGCTGCCCCAGACGGCCGCGCAACGGCCACCGGCGCCTATCGGAAATGCGCAACAGCCGCCCAAGCCGGCGCAAACGCCCCAGGCGGCCGAAGAATTGGAGATCGCCCGCTTTCACTATCCCGAATGGGACTACAGGAGCGAGCACATGAAGGCCGATTGGTGCCAGGTGGTCGAAAAACTCCCTGCGTGGCAGGGCCTGAGCGAGATCAGCAGTGCGCGCCTGTCCAGTACCACCAGGGTCGACAGCCTGGCGCTGCCCCATCCCCGCGTGCTTGACCGGCGCCATCGGCTTCGCCGCCAGTGGGAGGGCGATGCGCTGGACCTCAATGCGGCCATCGACGTGCAGGTGGACATGCGCATGCAGCTACGCCCTGACCCGCGCATTTTCATGCGCAGCGGTCAGGGCCCACGCCCTGCCAGCATGTTGGTGCTGCTGGACATCTCCGAATCGGTCAACGACATCGGCCCGCAGGGCCAGAGCCTGCTGGCCTTGGAGAAGCAAGCCGCGCTGATGCTGGCGCAGGCGTGCTTGCGCAGCGCCGAGCGTCTGGCCATCCATGCGTTCTCGTCCAACACCCGTGCCGAAGTCAACTACTACCGCTTGCTTGATTTTGGCCAGGCACGCAGCCGCGCCACGGAAGCCATGGTCCACGCCCTGCGCGGGCGCTATTCGACGCGCATGGGCGCGGCCCTGCGCCATGCCAGCAGCCTGCTGCGCAACGAGCCCGATGGGCAGCGCAGCTTGCTGGTGGTCACCGATGGCGCTCCGCACGACATCGATGTGCACGACAAGCGATACCTGATCGAAGATGCGCGGCATGCCGTTCAGGAGGCCAAACGCGCAGGGGTGCGCGTTTGCTGTCTGGCCGTCGATGCACAGGCCGATGCCTATGTGCGCCAGATCTTCGGCTGGCGAGGCTACGACATCGCGGATGAGGCCGTGCAGCTGCTGCCGCGCTTGACCAGGATGGGCGCGCGCCTGGCCGCCGGGCGCTAGATGTGCAGGGCACTGCCCAGCCCTGCACCGATGAGACCGGCCAGCGCCTGCTGCTGCGCTAAGCTGGCTGGCACGCTTTATGCATTTATGCATTTACCCCGCATCCGCTCCAGTGCCCCAAGCATTGGAGCGGATAGACCAGGAGACAGGTTTTGGCAAACAATGATCCCTTGCGTGTCGGCATTCTCTTTTCGGAAACGGGCACCACGTCCATCATTGGCCAGTCGCAACTGCAGGGCAGCTTGCTGGCCATCGACGAAATCAACAACGCCGGCGGCGTGCTCGGGCGTGAGCTGGTGGCCGTGCGCTATGACCCCGCGTCCAACCCTGCCGATTACGCGCGCCTGGCCGAGCAGTTGATCATGCACGACCGCGTCAACACCATCTTTGGCTGCTATATGTCCAGCAGCCGCAAGGCTGTGCTGCCCGTGGTCGAGAAATGGAACAAGCTTTTGTTCTACCCCACGCTCTACGAAGGCTTCGAGTTCTCAGCGAACATCATCTACACCGGCGCGGCCCCCAACCAGAACAGCGTGCAGCTGGCCGATTTCATGACCAGCAGCTTTGGTGCGCGCGTGTACCTCATCGGCTCCGACTACATCTACCCCTATGAATCCAACCGCATACTGCGCGAGTTGGTGCTGCAGCACCCCGAGGGCGAAATCCTCGGCGAGCGCTACCTGCCACTGGCGGCCACCGAGCACGACTACCAAACCGTCATGGAAGATATCCGCCAGAAGCGCCCTGATTTTATTTTTTCCACGGTGGTCGGAGACTCCACCGCCCAGCTCTACCGCGCCTATGCCGATGCCGGCTTCAACACCAAAGAAATGCCCATCTGCAGCCTCACCACCTCGGAGGCCGAGATCGGACAAATGGGCTTTGATATCGCAGCCGGCCACATCACCTCGGCACCTTATTTTCAGTCGATCCAATCTGCCGCCAACCAGCGCTGCCTGGCCCACCTCAAGCGGCTGTTCGGCGATGACTGCCGCCCCAATCTGTGCTGGGAAGCCTCCTATTTTCAGCTGCATATGTTTGCCAACGCCTTTCGCCGCTCGGGCAGCGACACCATCAGCGAGTTGCTGCCTTACCTGCTGGGCAGCGAGTTTGATGCCCCCCAGGGACGCGTGCGCATCGATCCCGGCAACCACCACACCTGGGTCTACCCCCGCATTGGGCGGGCCAATGCGCAAGGGGAGTTCACCATACTGCGCGAGGCCAAACGTGCCGTATCGCCGGATCCTTATCTGGTCACCCATTCCTTGGGCGACTGGACGGCCAAGATCGAGGTCTGAGCGTGAACCCGCAGCAGCCCCGCGCCACCTCGCAGCACCTCAAGGAGCTGCGCCAACTCAAAATCATCCTGATGCACCCCGAGGATGCCGATGGCTTGCTGCTGGCCCAGCAGCTCCAGCGTATCGGCTGCCAGGTGCGCAGCGTCTGGCCACCGGTGCAGCAATTGCCGGACGACGCGGACATCGTCCTGTTGGCGGTACGCCCTGATTTTCTACACCTGCGCATGCCTTGGGCGAGCGGCGAGCAGGCGCCTGCGCTGGTCGCGGTGGTGAACTATGAAAACCCCACCATTGTGTCTGCCGTGCTGGAGCTCAAGGCCCAGGCCGTCCTGCCTTCGCCGATACGCTCCTTTGGCTTGCTCTCCACCCTGGTCGTTGCGCGGCAGATGCACAAGGAGCACCGGCAGATGCAGCAACACGTGCACAAACTGCAAAACAAGCTGCTGGGCCAACGCCGTGTGACCGACGCCAAAGCCATCCTCATCGCCACCCACCAGGTCAGCGAAGACCGCGCCTACGAAATGCTGCGCGAGCAGGCCATGAAAAAGCGCGTATCCGTCGAAGAGATCGCCCAGGCCATCATCAGTGCGAGCGAATTGTTGGGGATGAAGGGCAAGCCCGAGTAGTGGCAGGAACGGAGAACCCTTGGGCAGCTGCATAGATTGCTTTGGGGCGCATGGCATCAAGGCGCGGTTTATAACCTGCAGCAGCCAATCCGCGCCAGATCTGCGCTGGGCCGATTACGGCAATCGCAGGCTACCGAGTTGACGCATAGACACAGCCATTCTTTAACTGCCCTGATGGCGTGATGCGCTCGTTTTTCATCACGCCTTCCAATAGCATCCCCGCACTGGCGCAGGTCGCACGGCTGCCCGCGTTATCTTCATCGGTGCGCGCAAATACCCGCCGCGCTTTCAATTGCGTGAATGCCAAGTGCAGGACGGCGGTGAACGCCTCTTTCGCAAATCCGTTTCGGTGCACGCCACTGCGCATCCAAAAGCCAATTTCCATGCTGGGAATATCCCAGCGGATCGTGTGCAGGCCCACGCTGCCGATCAACCGTTTTTCCTGGTCCCACACCAGAAACGCCAGGCCAGCGCCCTGGTCGCGATCACGCATGCTGGCCAGGCAGAAGTCTTCGGACGCCGATACCGACGGCTCATACAGTGCCCAAGGGAGCGAGGTGGGCCAGGCGCGCAGGCTGGCCAGGCTTTCTACCACCGCTGCATACACAGCCTTGCCATCGCCGGGGCCGGCTAGGCGCAGGGTCAGGCGGGGCGTTTGGATGGGGGTGTCGATACTGGCAGGGAACATGGGCGCTGTCATTGGCTTGGACAAAGCTTGTTAAAAGGCAGAGGCTGGCAGTGTACGACGAGCACAGAATGCTCGAATGCCTTGTTCAGTAGAGGATGTAGTATCCAGGCGTCTGACGTTAAAACGCCGGTTTCTATCGCGCACATGCGCTAGAAAATTGGAACACTTCTATGGATCAAAGCTTTCCTGATCGCTCGATAAAGCCTTTTCGTATGGGTCGCATCCCAGCCTATCCCGTCTCGGGTGATCAGCTGGTGGCCGATACAGAAAATCGGCTCCAAAACCATGCCGATATTTTTGGCTGTGCGCTATTCCAATCGCGCAACGACATTCTCTCCACGCTGGGTGCTCTGGTCGAGGACGAGGATTACCGCACCAAATTTGGAAAAGTAAACAGCGAGCCCTTTGCCGCGCTGGCCGAACTGCCACCCGAATCCCAAGCCGCCGCCATGAAAATTGCGGAGCTGGCGATGAATCGGCTCATTGAGACCATGGTGGGCCAACTAGCCGCAGGCGCAAGAGCATTGCCTGGCGACTACTGCGTCAGCTACAAGCTAGAGGCGCAGCTGGAAAAAATCACGGGTGCCACCACCAACGGCGTCAAGCTGAAAAAAATCGATAAATGCACGATCCTGGATGCGAACCAGAGTGTGTTGTCCGTATCCTTCAATCGCTGGCTGCAGCGCTTTGGAAAGAGCACCGTTTGAGTGCTCGGTAGAAGGCATTCGTTCAAGCCTCGTTCCACGTAAAAAGGTCGTCCAGCGCGATATTCGCTGCATGCCTGCAGTTCTATTGCTAGTCAGCCGACCTGCTTCCCATCCGCTCCCCCAGTCTGCTGCCCCTGCACCAGCGCCCACAGCGCCTCCGCCGCAGGCGCCATCTCCGACCGTTGGCGGTACAGGCGGATCTCCACCGGTACGTTCCAGCGGTCGTCGCCAGCGGGCACCAGGCTGCCGCTGCGCAGCTCTTCGGTGATAAGGCTGTGGGGCAGCCAGGCGACGCCTCGGCCTTCCAGGGCCATGGTTTTGAGTAAGGCCGCGTGGTGGGCGGTAAAGACGACGGCGACGCCTTGCGCCATACCGGGCTGGCCAGCGTGCACGGCGTCTGCGCCATCGGCAAACATGCCGCGCATGCGCGATCGCATGATGCGGCCCAGGCCCGAGGCTTCGCTGTAGGCGAGAACGGGCACAGCGCTGTCCTGGCCGATGCGGTGCAGCGGCTGGCCGGGGGCATCGGGGGCGGCGGCGCTGACCGGGCGCAGCAGGTCGTCGGACAGGCGCAGCACGGGGTACTGGCCTTCGTCCAGGCGGCCGGGCACGGCGGCATGGCCGTGGCACAGCACAAACTGCACGCGCCGCTGCAGCATCAGGTCTTCGCAGGCGAGTGAGCTGTCGCTCATCGTTTGGATCGGGCCCATGCGCAGCTGCGCTTCCATGCCCACCAGCCAGCGCGGAAAGAAAGTGAGCGACAGCACATGGGTGGCGGCAAAGCGCAGGCTGGCGGCCGCTGTGTCGTGCGCGGCGCGGGCCTTGATGCGGGCGGCCTCCAGGTTGGCCAGCACGTTTTGCAGCAGCGGCAGAAAGCGCTGGCCGGCAGGGGTGAGCGCGGCGGGGTGGGCACTGCGGTCAAACAGCTCCACACCGACCCAGTCTTCCAGCGAGCGGATATGGCGGCTAAAGGCCGGCTGGGCGATGGCGCGGGCCTCGGCTGCGCGCGAGAAGTTGCCGGTATCGGCCAATGCCATGAAGTCTTCGAGCCACTCCAGATCGAGCGGGCGGTTGCCGGGTCCCATGGGTTTCCTTGGAGCCTGCCTGGCTCGTAGATAGTTGTATGCGTTTCGGGTATTGGACAGCAGAGGCAGCCTGCGAAATGATGAACACCGTTGACCACCCGCACCCCTAACGGAGACAAAAACATGCCTGCCATCGCGAATTATCGTGGAATTATTCCTGCCATCTCTTGCCCTTTCACCCCGGACCACCGCATCGACGAGCCCGCATTGCGCAAGCTTGCCTCCTGGCTAGCCGGCCACGACGGCGTGGTCGCGATCATGACCAACGGCCATACCGGTGAGGTGTTTTCGCTGACGCCCGCCGAGCGCGCTGAGGTGACGCGCATTGTGGCCGATGAGCTCAAGGGCCGCATGCCGGTGATCTCGTCCATCGTCTGCGAAGGCCTGGCCGATGCGGCAGAACATGCCCGCGCTGCGGTGGAAGCCGGTGCCGTGGCGCTGGATGTCATGCCCCCGCACCACTGGCTGCGCTTTGGCTTCACCTCCGGCCATGCGCTGCAGTACTTCGATGCCATCCACCAAGCCGCCCCGAATGCCGACCTGGTCTGCCATGTCTATCCGGCCTGGACGCGTGCTTCCTACTCGTCGCAACTGCTGGCCGATCTGGCCAGGCTGCCGTACCTGCAGGCCTTCAAGGTGGGCCAGCGCGACATGAACAAATACGCCCGCGACATCCAGGCGATCCGCGAGACCGATGCCTCCAAGGCCATCCTGACCTGCCACGACGAATACCTGCTCGCCTCGATGGTGCAGGGCGTGGACGGCGCGCTGGTGGGTTTTGCGACGTTTATTCCGCAACTGATCATCGACCTGTGGAATGCGGTGAAGGCGGGCGACCTGAAGAAGGCCATGGAAGTGCAGGCCATCATCACCCCGCTCAAGGATGCCGTGTATGGCGGTGGCGAACCCACCGGCGAGGCCCATGCCCGCATGAAGGGCGGCATGTACCTGGCCGGCGTGATTGACGACGCCACCGTGCGCCCACCGACCGAAGCGCCCAATGCCAAGGAAGTGGAGGCGCTGCGCGCGGCCGTCAAGCAAGCCGGGCTGCTCAAGCGCTAAGCCGCTGCAAGCACTGAATGGCGCAGGAGACCCCCGTCTCCTGCGCCTTGGGGTCCTACATCTAAAAAAACCGACAGGAGACAAGACACCATGCAACGCCAACCATTGATCCGTACCGCGCTACGCACCGCCATCGGCGCCGCCGCCCTGGCCCTGGCCGCCAGCGGCTTTGCGCAGACCTACCCGGCCAAGCCGGTGCGGGTCGTGATTCCCTTTCCGCCGGGCGGCACGCTCGATGCGGTGGGCCGCATGCTGGGGCAAAAGCTCGCCGACCAGCTGGGCCAGCCCTTTGTCATCGAGAACAAGCCCGGTGCCAGCGGCGTGATCGGCGGTGAGACGGTGGCCCGCGCGCCGGCCGATGGCTACACCTTGCTGTTCAGTGCCTCGACGCATGTCACAGCGCCGCTGACGCTCAAGTCCGTGCCCTACAACGTCACGCAGGATTTTGTGCCGATTGCGCTGGTGGCCAAGGCCCCGCTGTCCGTGGCCATCAACAAGAACCTGCCGGTGACCGATATCAAGTCGCTCATCGCCTACGGCAAGGCCCACCCCGGCAAGATGACCTTTGCCGTGGGGTCGCTGGGCTCGGCCGGGCATCTGTCTACCGAGCTGCTCAAGCGCGCGGGCGGCCTGGATTACCTGATCGTTCCGTACAAGGGCACGGCACCGGCGTTCCAGGATTTGATTGGCGGCCAGATCGATGGCTTTATCGACCCGATCCTGGGATCCCTCCAGTACCACAAGGGCGGCATGCTGCGGGTGGTGGCCGTCACCTCGGCCGAGCGTGTGCCCAGCCTGCCGGATGTGCCTACCGTGGCCGAGACCATTCCCGGCTATGAGTTCTACAGCTGGTATGGCCTGTGGGCGCCTGCCAAGACTGCGCCCGCGCTGGTGCAGCGCCTCAACGCCGAGGTGAACAAGGCCCTGGTCGATATGGCGCCCAAGCTCAAGGAGCAAGGCCTGCTGCCCACGCCCGGCAGCGCCGAGGACTTTGTGAAATTCCAGCGCAGCGAGATCGAACGTGCGCAAAAGATCGTGAGCGAAGGAGGCATCCGTGCAGACTGAGCTGGGCCATCTCGTCGTGACCGGAGCGAGCAGCGGCATTGGCAGCGCCATTGCCCAGGCGCTGCTGGCGGCGGGCTGGCGCGTCACGGGGCTTGATGTGGCGCAGGCCACCATCGTGCATGGCGGCTATGCGCATGTGCCGGTTGATCTGACGGACGGCGCCGCCATTGCGCGCACCGCTGCGGCCTTGCCCGCTGTGGATGCGCTGGTGCATGCCGCCGGCGTGCTGCGCGTGGGCGCGCTGGGCCAGCTCGACCATGACGGCGGCGCGCTGATGTGGCGCCTGCATGTGGATGCCGCCACGCGCCTGGCCGATGCCATCGTGCCCGGCATGGCGCAGCGCGGCCAAGGCCGGGTGGTCTTTATCGGCAGCCGGGTGGCGCAGGGCATGGCAGGGCGTGGCCAGTATGCGGCCACCAAGGCGGCCTTGATCGCGCTGGCGCGCAGCTGGGCGGCCGAGGTGGCTGCCCAGGGCGTGACGCTGAATGTGGTCTCGCCCGCAGCCACGGCCACTGGCATGTTGAGCGACCCGGCCCGCGCCGGCAGTGCGCCGCGCCTGCCGCCCATGGGCCGCTTGATCGAGCCGGCCGAGATCGCCGCCCTGGTGGGCTTTCTTTTGTCTCCGGCGGCTGCCGCCATTACCGGGCAGGACATCGCCATCTGTGGTGGCTCGTCTCTGGCCCGCTGATATTTCATCCCCTCATTTTCACAACCGATGACCACCATGAAGATCGTCAACATCCTCGAATCCACCCGTCCCATCAAGTCGGACATCCGCAACGCCTACATCGACTTCTCCAAGATGACCTTGAGCCTGGTGGCTGTGGTCACCGATGTCATCCGCGATGGCAAGCCCGTCATTGGCTACGGCTTCAATTCCAACGGCCGCTACGGCCAGGGCGCGCTGATGCGCGACCGCTTTATCCCGCGCGTGCTCGAAGCCGAGCCCGGCAGCCTGCTGGACGAGACCGGCGAGAACCTGGACCCGCACAAGGTCTGGGCCCGCATGATGATCAATGAAAAGCCCGGCGGCCATGGCGAGCGCTCGGTGGCGGTGGGCACCATCGACATGGCCGTCTGGGATGCCACGGCCAAGATCGCCGGCAAGCCCTTGTTCCAGCTGCTGGCTGAGCGCTATGGCAATGGCACAGCCAACCCGCGCGTGTTTGTCTATGCCGCCGGCGGCTACTACTACCCCGGCAAGGGCCTGGAGGCACTTCAGCGCGAAATGGAAAGCTACCTGGCGCGCGGCTACTCGGTGGTCAAGATGAAGATTGGCGGCGCTACCCTGGCCGAGGACTGCGAGCGCATTGAATCGGTGCTGAAAATCCTGGGCCCGGGCCAGCAACTGGCGGTGGATGCCAATGGCCGCTTTGACCTGCAGACCGCCATCGACTACGGCAAGGCGCTGTCGCAGTACCCGCTGTTCTGGTACGAAGAGGCCGGTGATCCGCTGGACTTCGAACTGCAGGCCAAGCTGGGCGAAGTCTACAAGGGCCCCATGGCCACGGGCGAGAACCTGTTCTCGATGCAGGATGCCCGCAACCTGATCCGCCACGGCGGCATGCACCAGGACCGCGACTGGCTGCAGTTTGACTGCGCGCTGAGCTATGGCCTGGTGGAATACCTGCGCACCTTGGACATGCTCAAGGAATACGGCTGGTCGCCCAGCCGCTGCATTCCCCACGGCGGCCACCAGATGTCGCTGGCCATCGCCGCAGGCCTGGGCCTGGGCGGCAACGAGAGCTACCCGGACCTGTTCCAGCCCTATGGCGGCTTCCCCGATGGCGTGAAGGTGGACAACGGCTATGTCACGCTGCCAGCGCTGCCAGGCATCGGCTTTGAAGGCAAGTCCGACCTGATTGCGGAGATGCGGGCCCTGGCTTCCTGACCCGGTCTGGCCACAAGCGCTTGCGAATAGGGCGCTTGCGACTTTATTTTGAGAATTGGCAAGTGGTCGCGCCACGCGACGCTTGCGACTGCCTCCCCCAGCGGCGCCTTATAGGCGCCTTTGCGCCTCTGCTTGTCCAAAGCCGAGGCGTTTTCTTTTGGGCCATGCCTGCTTGGGCATGCGCAACTACCGCTGAGAGCAGGGCAACTCCGGCAGTTTCTCAGGCCTTTGATGCCCGCCAGCACCGCCTGTGCATCGGCCTTCCAAGTCCCGTCCAGCCAGGGCAAAAACACACAGCTCCCAGCGACCAAGGGTTAGCACTGAAAGCCTTTCAAGCTTTTGTTTGTACTATTTACCTGTCGGCAGGTATGTAGTCCAGCACCAAGATCTGGACGGCCGGCCAAGACACGGTTCATCGCAAAAAAAGAGCTGATCAAGGAGACAACGTGAAATCTGTACGCCCGCATACATTCCTTTTGTCGTTATTGGCGGCCATGGCCGCGCCGTCCGCTGCCTGGGCCCAGGTCAGTGATGACGTGGTCCGCATCGGTGTGATGGGGGACCAGACGGGGCCTTACTCGGGCAATGGCGGTCCCGGCCATGCGCTGGCCGTCAAGATGGCGGTCGAGGACTTTGGTGGCAAGGTGCTGGGCAAGCCCATCGAGGTGGTGGTGGCCGACGACCAGAACAAGCCCGACATCGGCCTGAGCATCACCCGCCGCTGGCTGGATGTGGAGAAGTTCGACACGATCGTCGGCAACTCTGCCTCGTCGATTGCGCTGACGGTGGCCCAGCTGATGAAGGAGCGCAGCAAGCCCTATCTGATCGCAGGCACCACGACGGCCGACCTGACCAACAAGGCCTGCTCGCCGATGAATTTCAACTTTGTCGCCGACTCCTACGCGATGCCCAAGGCAGGGGTGAAGGCGCTGATGAAGCAGGGCGTCAAGAGCTTCTACTTCATCGCGGTGGACTATGCCTTTGGCCAGGCCTACCTGGACGAGGCCACGCGCTTTATCAAAGAAGGCGGCGGCAAGGTGACCGGGGTCACGCGCCATCCGCTGGGCACGGCCGATTTCTCGTCCTACCTGCTGCAGGCGCAGGCCAGCGGTGCCGAGGCGATTGTCATCATCAACGCCGGGCTGGACCTGTCCAACGCGCTCAAGCAAGCGGCCGAGTACCGCATTGCCCGCGGTGGCCAGAAGGTGGCGGTGTTTGGCATGACGATCAACAGCGTCACCGCCATGGGCCTGGATGTGGCCCAGGGTCTGCAGCTGGCGCTGCCCTTCTACTGGGACCAGAACGACGAGACCCGGGCCTGGTCCAAGCGCTTCATGGCGCGCTACAACAACGGCGCGCCCACCTATTTGATGGCCGGCGCCTACAGCGCCACCACGCACTACCTGCAGGCGGTGCAGGCCGCTGGCACCGACGAGGGCAAGGCCGTGGCGGCCAAGATCCGCGAGCTGCCGGTCAACGACTTCTTCTCCAAGCAGGTCAAGGTGCGGGCCGATGGCCAGGTGCTGCGCCCGCTCTATGCGGTGCAGGTCAAGACCCCGGCGGAGTCCAAGGCCAAGTTCGACTACTACAAGATCATCGGCTCCATCGCGCCTGAAGAGGCCTGGCGCCCCGCGTCTGAAAGCGCCTGCGACCTGCTCAAGGGGCAGTGATGGGCCGCACTCTCGTCACCGGTGCCGCACGCGGCATTGGCCGCGCCATTGCGCTGCGCCTGGCCCAAGACGCCCATGACCAGGGCGACGACCAAGCCGGCCCAGCGCAGCTGACCCTGCTGGACCAGCATGCCGCCGAGCTGGATGCGCTGGCCGGCGAGCTGCAAGCGCTGGGCGCCCAGGTCCAGGTGCTGGCGGGTGATCTGTCGGGGCTGGACTTTGCCGCCCAGGCGGTGGCTGCTGCCGTGCAGCACTGGGGCGGGCTCGATGGCCTGGTCAGCAATGCGGGCGCGGCCTTTCCCGGTGCGCTGAGCGATTACCCAGTCGCCGACTGGGACCGGACCTTCGCGCTCAATGCACGTGCGCCGTTGCTGCTGGCCCAGGCGGCGCTGGCGCCGCTGCGTGCCAGTGGCGGCAGCATCGTGGTCATCACCTCGGTATCGGCCAGCCATGCCACGCCGCCGCTGGGCGCCTACAGTGCCAGCAAGGCGGCGGCGCTGATGCTGGTGCGCCAGCTGGCGACCGAGTGGGGGCCGCTGGGTGTGCGCATCAATGCGCTCTCGCCCGGCTTGATCGCCACGCCCGGTACCGCGCTGGCCTATGCCGATCCGGCAGCCAAGGCTCAGCGCGAGCAGCGCGTACCGCTGCGCCGCATTGGTGAGCCGGGTGACATAGCCGGTGCCGTCAGCTTCTTGCTGAGCGATGCGGCTGCGTACATCAACGGCGCCGAGCTGGTGGTTGATGGCGGGCTGGCCCACACGATGATGGCCTCCCTGCCGCAAAAAGCCTGGCAGGACCAGGCGGCGCTAAGCCGCTTGCCCCAGGCCGTTGCCGCGCGTTAGGCGCCTGCTGACCAGCCCATAGCAACAACGTATTTTGTGATGGAGACCTGCCGTGTCTATCTCTCAAAAATTCAAGCGGGCCGCCACCTGGGGCGTGTTCATCGGCGCCTGGGCCGGGGCGGTGGTGCAGGCGGCGGAGTTCCCTGACAAGCAGGTCACCATCGTCGTGCCCTATGCGGCCGGCGGTTTTACCGACCAGGTGGCCCGCGCCATTGCACCGGTGCTGGCCGAGAAATGGGGCAAGCCGGTGGTGATCGACAACCGCCCCGGCGGCGGCACCACGATTGGCACGGCCCTGGTTGCCCGGGCCCCCGCCGATGGCCATACCCTGCTGCTGAGCAGCCTGGGTTACCTGACCAACCCGCTGATGATGCCCCGCCTGCCTTACGACCCGCAGGACCTCAAGCCGCTGATGATGGTGTCCGAGTCGCCCAGCGTGCTCTATGTCGGCAAGCAGGTGCCCGCCAACAACCTGGCCGAGTTCGCCAGCTATATGCGCGCCAATGACGGCAAGGTGGCCTTTGCCTCATCCGGCGTGGGCTCCAGCCCGCATATCTGTGCCGAGATGCTGGCCTCGGCCGTTGGCGCGCACATCATCCACGCGCCGTACCGGGGCAATGCCCCGGCCTTGAACGCCTTGATGGCCGGCGAGGTAGCGGCCTTGCTGGATGCGCCCAGTTCGGTGAGCTACGTGCAGGCCGGGCGCATGAAGGTGCTGGGCGTTGCCAGCGACAAGCCCGTGCGCAGCGCACTGCCGCTGACTCCGTTCTCCCAGTCGTCCGCGCCTGAGCTCAAGCCCTACAGCTGCAGCAGCTTCTTTGGCTTCTTCATGCCTGCCAAGGTGCCCGCAGCACTGCAGCAGCGCATCTACCGCGATCTGCGCGCGGTGGTGGAAGTGCCCACGGTAGCCGAGGGCGTGACCCGCCCCGGCGGCGAGCTGCACCTGCTCGGCCCCGAAGACTTCACGGCCTACCTGGATGCACAGCGCCCGCGCTGGGCCGCCGTGATCCGAGAAAAGCACATTACCCAGGAATGAGGGCAGGGGGCGCCCAGCCCTTGCCCGCCCCTTGTCGTTTGATTTGACCTTGAACCCGGAAACATGACAGTAACCACCGATCCCTATGCCGACTTTCGACAAACCCTGCGCGACTTTGCGCAGCAGCATTGCCCGCCCGCGCTAAAAGCCAAGGTCCGCGCCAACGAGAAGCTGGGCCGCGCCGAGATGAGCGGGTGGGCCAAGATCCTGCAGCGCAAGGGCTGGAGCGCCCCCAACTGGCCGATCGAATGGGGCGGCACCGGCTGGGACATGCAGCAGCGCTATTTGTTTGAAGAAGTGATGGCGCAGGAAGACTGCCCGCCGCTCTACCACCATGGCATCGGCCACATCGGCCCGGTGATCATGCACTTTGGCACGTCTGCGCAAAAGGAGCGCTACCTGCCGCGCATTGTGGACGGCAGCGAATGGTGGTGCCAGGGCTACTCCGAGCCCGGCGCCGGCTCCGACCTGGCCTCGCTGCGCACGGCGGCGGTGCGCGATGGCGATGACTATGTCATCAACGGCCAGAAGATCTGGACCTCCCATGCGCAGGAGGCCGACATGATGTACACCCTGGTGCGCACCTCCAAGGAGGGCAAGAAGCAGGCCGGCATCTCCTTGCTGCTGGTGCCGATGGACTCCCCCGGCATTGAAGTGCGCCCCATCCCGACGATTGACTACTGGCACCATGTCAACGAGGTGTTCTTGCGCGATGTGCGCGTGCCCGTGGCCAACCTGATTGGCGAAGAGGGCGGCGGCTGGGCCTGCGCCAAGTTCCTGCTTGACCGCGAGCGCCTGTCGCCCGCCACCGTGCCGCGCCTGGTGCGCCTGCTGGAACAAATCGAGCAGCCGCTGCGCGAGCGCGGCCGCAGCCAACAAGGTGCCAGCCAGCACATGCTGCTGGAGCGTTTGTTTCTGGCGCAAGCGGCCGTGGCCGGCGCCAAGGAGATGCTGATCAGCGCCATCGACGAAGAGATGCAGGGCACGCTGGCCTCGTCCAAATCCTCGGCGCTCAAGCTGTTCTGCTCCGACCTGGCCCAGCAGATCATCGGCATCGCCTTTGACATGAGCCCCGACTACGCGGCGCGCCTGATTCCGAGCCTGCCCGAGAGCAGCCCGGCTGATGTGGAGCTCAAGCGCGAGCTGATCCACACCTACCTCTTCTACCGCTCGCGCACCCTGGCCGGTGGCACCAGCGAAGTACAAAAAAACGTGATTGCACGCGATATCTTTGGAGCCTGACCCATGCCTTTTCAAGCCTCTCCCATGTTTCCGGGCGATCTGTACGACACAACGCTGCGGGTGGCAGCTGATGCCGCAGCGGTCAATGCCACGCTGACCGAGGCCCAGGCCTCCGGCCAGGCCAGTGACAGCTGGCAGCAGTTTCTGGCGCTCGGCTGGCAAGCCGTGCTGGTGCCCGAGGCCAGTGGCGGCGCGGGCTCCACCTTCGCCGATGTAGCCTCCATCGCAGAGGCCGCTGGCCGCTATGGCCTGACCACGCCGCTGGTCGCACGCTGCGCGGTGGTGCCAGCGGTGCTGGGCGCCATCCCCCGCCGGGACGATGTGGCCCAGATGCTGGGGCTGCTGGCTGCCGGCGAAGTCTCCATCGCCCCCGTGTTTGCCCATGACGGCAGCTGCAGCCTGACGGCAATGGTCGATGCCGAAGGCGTGCAACTGCAGGGCAGCCTGCGCGGCATTGACCTGAGCGAGCCCGCCAGCCATCTGCTCTTCCTGGCCCGCAGCGCTGCCGGCGAGGCCTTGCTGCTGTTGGCCAGCCGCGATCAATTAGGCGGCAGCCTGCAAAGCTGGGCTGGCCATGACAGCCGACTGACGGCCGACCTGAGCCTGAAGGCTACGCGCCTGCCCGCCAGCGCCGTGCTGCAACGGGGCCGGGCGGCCGTGGCCGCTGCCGAGCGCGCCAATACCGTGGGCGCGCTGGTCTGCTGCGCGCAGATCGTCGGCGCCATTGGCGCGATGGTCGAGCAGACCATTGAGTACCTGAACACGCGCCAGCAGTTTGGTGTGCAGCTTGCCACCTTCCAGGCACTGCGCCACCGCACGGTGGACATGTATGTGGCTTATGAGAGCGTGCGCGGCATGGTGCGCGAGCGTGTCGTGGCCTTTGACCAGGGCGACAGCGATGCGCATGCGGTGGCACTGCTCAAGCACTACCTGTCGATCGCGGCCCGCCAGGTGGGCGAGTCGGCGATCCAGCTGCATGGCGGCATCGGCATGTCGCGCGAGCTGCCTGCCGCCCGCCTAGCCATGCATGCGATTGGCTGCAGCCTGCAGTGGGGCGACCGCTACGAGCAGCTCGACAGCCTGGCAGCCGACATGGCCGCCGAGATCGCGGCTGAAGTCGCCGCTGAATCCGCCCCCACTGCCGCCCGCGCCTGAGAGGATCCGCCATGAGCCCAACATCTTCGTCCCTCGACGCCTTGTTCCACCCGCGCTCGGTGGCGCTGGTCGGCGCCTCGTCCGATCCCGAGCGCATTGGCGGCCGCCCGCTGCGCTTTATGCTCGAAGCCGGCTTTGCCGCGCCCATCTACCCGGTCAACCGCAGCGGCGCGCTAATCCAGGGCCTGCAGTCCTACCAAAAGGTGTCCGATATCCCGTTCCCGGTCGACCAGGCCATCATCTGCGTGCCGGTGGCCGGGGTGGAAGAGGCCGTGCGCGATGCCATTGCCAAGGGCGTCAAGGCCATCCAGGTGATGACGGCCGGCTTTGCCGAGATTGATGCGGCCGGCCGCGCGCTGCAGGACCGCATTGTCGGCCTGTGCCGCGCAGCCGGTGTGCGCATGCTGGGCCCCAACTCGCTGGGCCTGCTTAATGTGCCGGCGCGCTTTTTCTCGACCTTCTCCACCTTTCTCAACGGCGCCCAGCCCCAGCCGGGCTCCATCTCGCTGGCCACGCAAAGCGGCGCCTTTGGCTCGGCCGCCTATGGTCTGGCCACCTTGCGCGGCCTGGGTTTCAGCAAGATCATCGCGACGGGCAATGAGGCCGATGTTGATGTGGCCGAGAGCATTGACTACCTGGCAGGCGACCCGGACACGCGCATCATCTGCGCGGCGGTCGAATCCTGCCGCGACGGCAACCGCCTGCGCCGCGCCTTGCTCAAGGCAGCCAGCGCCGGCAAGCCGGTGCTGATCATGAAGGTAGGGCGCACCGAGCTGGGTGCCGCCGCTGCCTCCACCCACACCGGCTCGCTGGCCGGCAATGACAAGGTCTACGACACGGTGTTCCGCGAATGCGGCGCCCTGCGGCCCGAGTCCATCGAGGAGATGCTGGACATCGCCTACCTCTATACCGTCAGCGGCGTGCTGCCGGCCAATGACGAGCTGGGTGTCTTCACCGGCTCGGGCGGCATCGGCGTGCTGATGGCCGACGAGGCGGGCGCCCAGGGCATGGAGCTGCCACCCTTGCCCGCCCCCGCGCGCGAGGCCACCCTGGCGCTGCTGCCTTTTGCGGTGGCCGCCAACCCGCTGGACATGACGGCCCAGGTCACCTCGGTGGCCAGTGGCACCGCGCGCACGCTGGGCGTGATGCTGGAGCACACGCGCTATGGCGCAGTGCTGGGCTACCTGGCCCATGTGGGCCTGTCGCCCGAGCGCTTTGCCAGCACCCAGCAAGAGATTGCGGAACTGGCTGCGCAGCACCGCGAGCGCCTGACCATCCTGGTGATGCTGGCCTTGCCCCAGGTGCGCAGCGCGCTGGAAAAGCAGGGCGTGGCCGTGTTCGAGGACCCGACCCGCGCCGTGCGCGCCGTTGCCGGCCTGGCCAAGATCCGCCAACGCTGGCAGGCGCTGTACCAGCTGCCCGGCAGCGCGCAGCCTGCCGCGCCCGCCTTGGCGCTGGACGATGTACATACCGAAAGCGGCGCCAAGCGCGCGCTGGCAGCCGCTGGCCTGTCGGTGCCGCCCGAGCACCTGTGCAGCAGTGCCGCACAAGCTGCCGCTGCCGCAGCGCAGGTGGGTTTCCCGGTGGTGGCCAAGATCGTCTCGCCCGACATCGCGCACAAGACCGAGGTCGGCGGCGTCATGCTCAATCTGCAAGATGCCGCCGCCGTCGAACGCGCCTTTGCGACCTTGATGGACCGCGCGCGCACAGCGCGGCCCGATGCCCGGCTGGACGGCGTGCTGATTGCCCCGATGCTGAGCGGCGGCGTGGAGGTGATCCTGGGCCTGCACCGCGACCCGACCTTTGGCCAGATGGTCATGTATGGCAGCGGCGGCACGGCGGTGGAGCTGTTCCAGGATGTGGCGCTGGCCTCGGCACCGCTCACCGCAGCCCGCGCCCAGGCGCTGGTCGATGCGGTGCGCTCCAGCCAGCTGCTGCGCCGCTGGCGCGGCGGCCCGCAGTATGACGAGGCCGCGCTGGTGCAGGCGCTGTGCCGGCTGTCGGAGTTTGCGATGCAGCATGCTGACAGCATCCAGAGCGTGGATATCAACCCGCTGATGGTGCGCACCCAGGGCGCCATGTGCCTGGATGCAGTGATCGAGCTGCGCGCGCAGACGCAGCAGGGGGCACAGCCATGAGCAGCGAAGCCAGGCTGGCCCATCTGGAGGCGCAGCTCCAGGCGCTCTGCGACCGCGAGGCGATCCGCGAAGCACTCTACTCGTACTGCCGGGGCATTGACCGGGGCGACGAAGCGGCGCTGCGCGCCGCCTACTGGCCCGATGCCACCGACCGCCATGGCGCCTACCAGGGCAGTGCGGAAGGCTTTATCCAGGCGGCGCTGCCCCAGCTGGCCAAGGGGCGCTATATCCACAACATCGCCAATCTGTCGATCCAGCTGAACGGCGATGCCGCTGCGGTGGAGGCGTATTTTCTGGCCTACCAGACGGACAGCGATGCCGCTGGCGCGCCGCGCGCCACCTTCTTGTGCGGCCGCTATGTCGATCTGTTCACCTGCCGCGCCACGGCCACCGCCGCGCGCGAATGGCGGGTGGCCAAGCGCGTGGTGGTTTACGACTGGCAGGACATCTGGGCCGCGCCCACGCAGGACGAAGCCACGCGCTTTGGCCGGCGCCTGCCCCTAGGCGCCAGGGCGCCTGACGACCCCTGGTACGCGTTGATGCGCGAGGTGGCCATGCCCGCTAGCCCATAGCCGCGCCGCTCACCGCGCTCCATCTGGCGGATCGCGTCCGCCCCTTCTGCCCCTGCGTTTGACTGCAGGGACTCCCTTTCTCACTGCACTGCATAGCGCGGTGGGGATCTGCTCGGTCTAAAAAAACAGCAAAGCGTTTTCACCGTGGTCGTGCATGGGGCCAGGCCCGACCACGTCTTTCCAAAACTACACCAGGAGACAAACCATGAAAGCCAACAAGCCCAGACTTCATCCGCTGCTCGCAGCACTCATCACGACTACGGCGGCCGGGGGAGTGGCGGCGCAAACCGCGCAGACCCAGGAGCTCAAGCAGATCACCTCGCCAGCCGGGGGGCTGGCCTCAGGCGGCAGCAGCTCGGTACAGGTCTATGGCCTGATCGACAGCAGCGTGGCCAGCGTATCCATGCAAGGCCAGCGCGCCACCAAGCTGGAGAGCGGCCACATGATGGGCTCGCGCCTGGGCTTCAAGGGCAGCGAGGACCTGGGCGGCGGACTGCGGGCCAACTTCCAGCTGGAGATGGGCATCAACACCTCCAACGGCGCGCAGCAGCAAAACCAGGGCTTTGGCGCCAAGGCCTTTGGCCGGGGCTCGCTGATCAGCCTGACCGGTAACTTTGGCGAGCTGCGCATGGGCCGTACCTTGGCATCGCTGCCGACCGAGGTGCAGGCCGTGGGTGACCCCTTTGGCCTGGGCGGTGGCGGCAACCTGCAGGGCATCCAGCCCTCGCCCGGCCGGCAGAACAACAACATCCTCTACCAAAGCCCGTCGATCGGCGGCTTTATCGGCAAGGCGGCCTATACCATCAGCGAGTACACGCGCCAGAGCATTGACATCGAGCACCGTGCCCACCAGTACACCCTGGCGCTGTTCTACAAGAACGATGCCTGGAGCGCAGCCGTATCGGCCACGCGCATGACCAACCCCACCGATGGCTCGGCGACGCGCTATTTCAACTCGGCATTGGCCTATGACTTCAAGGCCTTCAAGCTGTTTGGCTCGTTTGCCACCTTCAAGAACCCCGGCGCCGCGATCACGCCCACGGTGAACACCGGCTTGGACAACAGTGGCCAGCTCGCCGGCTTCCCCTCCGTGGGCTACTACGAAGGCCAGGATGACCGCAGCTTCTCGATCGGCGCCTCGGTCAAGCTCGGCCCAGGCACCTTGCTGCTCAATGCCATCGACCTGAACGACACCGGCCCGCTGAACCGCGATGCGCGCCAGTACGGCGTCGCCTATCTGTACCCCATGTCCAAGCGCACCACCTTGTACACGGACTATGGCTATGTGAAGAACAAGAACGGCGCCGGCTACACCTTGACCGGTGCGGTGACCGCAGCGGGATTTACCAACAACGGCAACAGCAATGCCTACCGGGTGGGCATCATCCACAGCTTCTGATAGCTGAAATAAGCAATAAGGCCCAGGCGTTTGCGGCGCCTGGGCCTTGTTTTATAGGTATCCCGTGTCTGGCTTAGCGAGCGGGATTGCTGGCCAGCAGTCCCTGGAAAATCATGTCAATGTACTGCTGCACCACCTGGCGGGCGCTCAGCCGCCCGGTGGGCGAATGCCAGCGGGGCAACTGGTTGAGCACGGCCAGCAGCATGCGGCTGGCAATGGTGGGGTCCACCTTCTGGAACACCTCGCTGTCCACGGCCTGCTTGATCGCATCGCGCAGCAGTTTCTCGTACTGGTCGCGCAGGGCCAGGTTCTCGGTGCGGGGCTTGGCATTGTCGCCAAACCAGAACATGTTGGAGCCGGCGATCCAGGAGTCGCGGTTGCGGTCCATGTAGTCGGCCGACGACAGCATGAACTCGCGCACCTTGCCCTCGGGGCTGGCCACCTTGCCCATGGCTGTAGACACATAGTTGACAAGGGTGCGCATGCCATCGACGAGGATGCTTTCGTAGAGCGCATCCTTGTTGGGGAAGTGGTAGTAGAGCGCCGCCTTGGTGATCTGGGCTTCGTCGGCAATGTCGCGCAGCGAGGTACCGTCAAAGCCCTTGCTGGCAAACAGCCGGACCGCTATCTCTATCAGTTGCTCTTTCCGGTCTTCCACACGCATGCGCGTGCTGCTGCCTTCTTCGGGGGCATCGGAGGGTTTCGTCGTGTTTTTTTGCATAGTCACCAAAATTTGTTTGCCCTGATATCGGCCGGGAGACGGCCGATCCGCATCCGTAGGCTTGTGGCTTCTGGGCGGTGGCACCATCATAGTTCAACGAAAATCATCCATCCATCGGGCCCCGCCCGACGCTATTTGGCGGCCGTTAAGGCTGCACTGACCGGGTTTTATAGCCCCGGGCCAGCGGCAGCCATCGATGATTCTCGGCATGTGGGACAGGAAGCCGCTAACAGGACCCAGCAAACCGAAGGTTTGCCGTTGAGGCTCGGCGCCCCGACTTGGCAGGGCGCAGCCGGCGAGGCAACAGCGTATCAAGGCCTGTGTCAGCGGCTCTTAGCGGTACCCGGCTGGTCTCAGCGACCCTTGTAGACCGGCTCGCGCTTTTCCAAAAACGCCTGCTGCGCCTCGCGCGTGTCTTCGGTCTTGGACAGCGCCACGGTGTTGCCCTGTTCGTAGCGGTAGGCATCACGCGTAGGCATCAACAAGGTCATGCGCGCGGCTTCCTTGGCCAGGCGCAAGGCGATAGGGCTCTTGGATGCAATCTCGCGCGCCATCTCCATCGCATAGGGCATCAGCTGGTCGGCGGGCAGGCAGGCCTCGATCAGACCCAGGCGGTACATCTCTTGCGCCGACACCTTCATGCCGGTAAAAAACATGCGGCGCGCACGCGATTGGCTGAAATAGCGCTGCAAGAAGGTCACACCCCCCGCCAGGCCCACGTTGATTTCAGGCATCGAGAAATAAGCATCTTCCGAGGCCACCCAGATGTCCGAAGCCATTACCAGCCCAAAGCCAGCCCCCAGCGCTGGCCCGTTGATGGCCGCAATGATGGGCTTGGAGCATTCCATGATCGCGTTGTTCGACTCGCGCACCAGGCGGTTGTGGCGGCCATAGGCACCCGGCTCACCCGCCAGGTTGGGGCGCTCGCGAATGTCGGCACCGGCCGAGAACACCTTGCCCGTGCCCGTGAGCACGATGCAGGCCACATCGTCGCGGTCAGACAGCTCGTCAAACAGCTCCATGATCTCGTTGCGGAACTCCTTGTTCTGCGCGTTGACGGGCGGGCGGTTGAGGGTGACAACGGCAATCTTGTCCTTGATGTCGACGATGAGCGTGTTGTAGGCCATGCAGGGTCTCCTGGTTGAATGCTAGTAATTTACCGGTCGGCAAGTAAATATTAGCGAATAACGGCGGAGGGCTCAAGCGGGTTGCTACGGGGGAGGGGTGGGGGTGTCGCTCAGGTGATTGGGAGGCTGAAGCTAAGGAGCGGGATGGAGCGTGGCTCAGACTTGGCGGGGGATGAGTTCCGCACCTTAAGTTGGAGACCTTTTGAATGACGGTATGCACAGTCAAAGAGATTGAGAATCTCGTGAGAGGTAACGCTTGCCTGTAAGCGATCACACACTGGCACTTTCTGAGCTCGGGTGTAATAAACCTGCTGTCTATATTTGCTTCGTACAAAAGCTGTTTCAATCATCATCACATACGTTTTTTCGTGTCCAGTTGAAGCCACTCCAAAGCTGATCCTTGGAAGCGAGCTGAGCTCACCAATGCTATATTTACTGTTCACATGGCTGCCGGACGGCCAGTCTACATAACCTTGGGATCCAAGATGAATGATCTTTTTCGCCGAAAGCTTGAGAATATTCACTCGAGCTTGCTTAGCTGCCATAGAGATACTCAGTACTACTCCCCGTCAATTATCGGGGATGAGCGCGAAGGCATAAAAAAGGAGCTCTTGTCCCTAGTGCTTCCTCCGGGTTATAGAATTGGCGCAGGTACAATTGTTGATGTAGAAGGAAATGAAACTGGACAAATCGATGCTGTCATTGAACAGCCTTTTTCATTGAGCTTTCCAGTTGCGAAAGCCGAAAATCGCCTCTATATGGCCGACACGGTAGGGGCGGCCTTTGAAATAAAGTCGAATTTGAATACAAAAGGAGAAAAAGCTCGGTTGAAGATGCAAGAAATTCGACGACTTAATAGGTATAAAGCTGAGCTCGGTAAAATAGTTAACTTCGATTTTCTTCATATTCCATGCTTTATCATGGCCTATGTTGGGCTCAAAAATTTTGAAACGATAGAAAAGAATTTTATAAAGCCTCGTGAAGTCCTTTCCCCCAATGGGGTTCTAGTCATCGAAAGTGAATTGTTCTACGGTCGAACAGCCGGAGGGCAATGGTATAAAGCATGCGGAAAGGCCGGGTGTATTCTTGCCTTTCTCTCGTGCGTCATTGGGTCTTTAAGCTTCACTGCCCAGAATGACATTGATTTACACAGATACAGTAAGCTCTTGAAGCCGAATGTATGACGATTTCTGTGTGCATAAATTTTGTTGGGTTCAGGGCCTCTCTTTTGACTTAAGTTGGATGTGAGTTGACCTGGGGTTAATTATCACGTTGTTTTCTGAAGATCCTTGTTGAAAGTTTTCTATGTATCTGAAGACGTTAAGTATCGATGGTTTTAAATGCTTCGAACGTGATTTTTCTATTGATTTACATGACGGGCTTAATGTATTGGTGGGTGAGAATGGTGCGGGAAAAACGGGTGTGGTAAGTGCCATTCGTCAGCTATTTACCGATTCTGAATCCGGAAAGAGAATAATTCATGAGCGTGACTTTTATCGCGGGTTTGAGCTTGGTTCAATGCCGGCGGAATCGATCCGAATTGAGGCCACTTTCAGTGATCTGCATCAGGATGAACAGACGGCATTTATCGATTGGTGTGGCAGGGAGCCTGAAGCGAAGTTGACGTTTTTCGCCAAAAATAAGGAGTCACGTGGGCGGTTCCGGCATGAGATGTGGGGAGGAACTGAACGTACGAAGAATCTAGAGCCAGAGACACTGGACCTCATACACTGCATTTATCTTCCTCCTTTACGAGACGCGGAAGTGAAACTGAGAGATGGTAGGCAATCACGCCTTGCACGTTTGCTAAAGGCGCTTTGCCGGACCGAGCTCGAGCAAAGCAAAAAGGCTGGTGAGACACATCCTTTGGAAAAGCGTGTATGTGAGTTCAATCAAGAGTTGGCTGAGAGCGATGAATTCGCTATCAAACTCGCTAATCAACGCATTGGGGAAAGCCTAAAAAAAGCTCTAGGTCAACAGCTTTCACAGACCACCGTAATTCAGTTTTCGGAAACCAATTTCTCAAAAATTGTGGAAGGTCTACGACTGCTGTTCTTTCCGGATCTGTCTAAAGCAAACGTTGCACAATTTCGATCCTTGGAGGAAAACAGCCTTGGATATAACAATCTCCTTTATATCGCATCAATCTTGGCGGAACTGGTCTTGGACGTTGATGATAGTCGAGGGGAGAAGACCTATCTTCGAATTCTGCTGATTGAAGAGCCCGAGGCTCATTTGCATCCTCAATTGCAAATTCGATTGCTGCGACATCTCGAAAGTGTTGCAAAGACGAGGGGAATGCAGGTCATCGTGACTACGCATTCGACGGTAATCTCGTCTGCTGTTACTATTGAAAATATTATTCATATATCTCGTGCCGAGAAGCCTTTGGCAGTGCCACTCAGGCTGTGCGGCTTATCTGAGCCAAGCCGCAAATTCATAGACCGTTGGCTAGACGTTACTAAATCCAACCTGCTTTTCGCAAAGGGAGTAGTGCTTGTCGAGGGAATCGCTGAGGCAATAATTCTGCCCGAACTCGCTAGGATTACTCTGCAGAAATTTGGAGAGGGGGGGAATTCACTTGATGATTACGGTGTATCAGTTATCAATCTGAACGGCATTTATTTCAAATATTTCATGCAACTATTCTGCGATGTAGATGGACAAAACACAAGTCTGAGTATTCCTGTCCGTTGTGCAGGGGTTACCGACAACGATCCACCAAAGTCGATCAAGAAGGAGATTGATCAGCAGGGGAATGAAAGAGCTGTTCCGTATTTGCCGCATACCGAGGTCTCTGTTCTCGGTGAAAATTATGCTCTTGCGCTGATTCCTGAGATAGGAAAGTCTAAATATGCCCGCCTTTTTGGCAGTCCCTTTAAGACGCTTGAATACGACCTCGCGCTTGAAGATTGTAATTTGAAACGCATGCTTATGGTGGCTGCGGCCTTGTGGCCGGATAGCGATAAAGGAACGGTGAAGCCAGCACTGGAGGCAGCGGCCAAACTTCAATTCGCTGAGATGGAAAGCGCGGAAAAAGCTAAATATGCAGGGGAGTTATTATATCGGATTGAATGTACGGAGATAGGGAAGGGTCTGTATGCCCAAACACTTGCCGATGATCTTGCCCTTGATGCAACACGGTTCAGCGTGCCAAGGTATATTCAGGATGCAATCATATGGGCATGTGGATGCAACTCGGACATGACAGGATCAGGTGATTTATGATCCCTCCGACAGGAGAGCAGCTAGCCTATATGGGAAGCTCGATGGAAGAAAATGTTTTCCTAAAGGCTTGTCCAGGAAGTGGAAAAACCGAGGTAATTGCTTCGTTTGTGTCTCAAACGATCCAAAGTTGGACTCGGTTTCCCGCAGGTGTAGCGATTCTCACATTTACGAATAACGCTGCTGATGAAATTGCCAGCCGCCTTTTCAAGCATCTTGGGGAGGCCGCTTCCTACCCTCACTGTATATCGACATTCGATAGTTTCCTTGTCACCCAAGTAGTTGCCGACATCGCAAGTGTAATAACAGATTTTCCGGGTAAAAAAGGCGATTTTAGAATTCGAATTGTTGATAACGCTTTAAATCTATTTTTGACTTCAAATAAGATCTCAGGTCGGAGAATATCGGCCTGTCAATATGATTATGATCTTAGGAGTAAGCGTTTTGTGTTTAATACTGGTGAGCTTACGCTAAATAAGCAGCTTAATCAATTGGATCAAACGCCGTCTCTTATTCGGGATTTGGTGCAGGCGAAAAAGCGACTTTGGAAGGCTGGATTTTCCACTCACAGTGATATTGAAATTTTCGCGATAAAAGCTTTAAGTAATGAGGCCTTGTCTAATTACTTTGAGAGATTTGCACGTCGCTACTCCTTAATAGTTATTGATGAATGTCAGGACTTATCATTTGCCCAGTTGAAAATCATAAGCAAATTCCATCAGCTTGGGATACGCCTTCACTTTGTTGGGGATTTAAATCAATCAATCTATGCGTTCCGCCGCTCCGAGCCTGACCTTGTGGAAAAATTTGTTGAAGAACGTGCCTTCAAAGCATATGCACTAACGAAAAATTGGAGAAGTGGGCAGGGTATAGTCGATTTTTGTAGTAATTTATTGAAGCTGAATCGTTTGTCTGGTAATTCGATTATAGAGCCAATTCAGCCGAAATTAATTCAATATGATAAATGTCCTTCGGAAATAATAACGTCAATCTTAGAGCTAACCAGGTCCTATAAGCATGTCGTTGTTGTCGCGCGTGGTCATAGTACGCTAGAGCGATTCAATTCAGGAGGTCCACTCACGCGCGTGGAAGAGTTAGCATCAGCTTGCGTCCAGTTTCAGAGTAATGATCTAAGCGAAGTTCGTGATGCAATGGAAACGTTTGCTATCTGGCTGGCTACTACGTTAGAGATGCATGTCAGGCCATCTGCAATGAGCTGCCCCCATGATATCGAATCCGGTTTGACGTGGAGGTTTTTCGTGTCTAGTTGCCTAGCCTACCTCTCAAACTGCGGTTCAGCTGATGTCCAACTAACTTGGAAGAGTTGGGCCTCTTTGACCAAGAAGGCAATACGGACGATACCAGACCAGCCTTTTGTGCCGTTTGAACTCGTAGGTAGATTGGATGGCCTACGAGCAGTGCATCTATCGGCACCCGCTGGTTTGGGAAAAGCCATTCTGCAGACTCGCCTAGTTGATAGAGGTCGGAAGGGTGGCGGCCATTTTCGATTTTCGACAATTCACCAAGTTAAAGGTGAAACGCATGATGCAACGATTTTAGTGTCTTCTTTACAGCCTGGCCCGCACCAGTCGCATTGGAAAGACTGGCTGGCCGACCCGGCTTCTGAAGCTGCACGTTTTGCATATGTTGCTAGCTCACGGCCGCGCCACTTACTAATCTGGGCTGTAAAGAAGCTAAAGGATGATGAATTAAAAATATTATCTGACTTGGGGTTCAATATTCTCTAGTCTTGATTGACTGTGGCAGCACAAAGTCTTCTGAATCTAATATCCTGATGATCCCAAATCCCGCGCAGACCAACACCATCAAACCCTTGCCCGCCCTCAATCACTACCCCCCTTAAACCGCCACCGTCCCCCCATCCACCGGCAACGTCACCCCATTCACATAACTAGCCAACCCTGACACCAAAAACACCGCCGGCCCCGCCAGCTCCTGCGGCACGCCAATCCGCCCGGCAGGCGTCCGCTGGATAAAGCCTTGCAGGCGCTGCGGGTTGTTGCGGGTGGCTTCGGTCATGGGGGTGTGGATGACGCCGGGGGCCAGGGCGTTGACGCGAATGCCGTCGCGGCCCAAGTCGAGGGCCAAGGTTTGGGTGGCCATTTTGACGGCGCCTTTGGAGGCGGAGTAGCCCATGGCGTTGCCCTGGGCGATAAAGGCCGCGCCGGAGGCGATGTTGAGGATGCAGCCGCGTGTGGCGCGCAGGGCGGGCAGCCAGGACTGCACCATGTTGTAGAGGCCGAAGACATTGACGTCCATCACCTGGCGCAGGTGGCGCGATGCCTGGGGGTGGTCGATGCCTTCGCGGATCAGCAGGCCGGCGTTGTTGACGAGGGTGTCCACCGGGCCTATGTCGTTTGCGACGCGGGCGGCCAGCACCTGGCAGGCCTCCAGATCGGTCACATCCAGTGCAAAGGCCCAGCCGTCTGTGCCGGCAGCTTTTACCTGGGCCAGGGTATCGGCGCAGCGTGCAGTGTCCAGATCCGTCACGATGACGCGGGCGCCAGCTTTGGCAAAGCTGATCGCAATGGCCTGGCCGATGCCGCTGGCCGCGCCGGTGATGAGGGCCAGGCGGCCTTGCAGCAAGCCGGGCGTCTCGGGGAAATGGCTGGGGGCCTGGGGCTGAACAGGGGCTTGCGTGGGTACGGATGTTGGATCGCTCATGCTTAGGCTCCTTGTCCAGTTTGGCTGCGGCTTTGGCGCTCGGCCTGGCTTTGGACCTCCAGCTGCGGTGCCGCCTGGCGTGCCTGGCGGGTTTCCAGCCAGGCGTAGAGCTGGCCGATGATGCCCTTGCGGAACAGCATCACAACGACGACAAAGACGAGGCCCTGGATGATCAGCACCCACTCGGCCATGGCGACCAGGTAGTTCTGCATGCTGACGATGATGGCCGCGCCGATGACGGGGCCCAGCAAGGTCTGCAGGCCGCCGACGATGCAGATGAGCAGCGCCTCGCCCGAGGTGGTCCAGTTCACATCGTTGAGCGTGGCCAGCTGGAAGGTGATGACCTTGAGCGCACCGGCCAGGCCGGCGAGCGCAGCCGACAGCACAAAGATCACCAGCTTGTAGCGCAGCACCTGGTAGCCCAGCGACTGGGCACGTGCCTCGCTGTCGCGGATGGCGCGCAGCACCTGGCCGAAGGGCGAGTAGACGATGCGGTAGATGAGCCAGAAGGCGGCGGCGACCAGGGTGGCGGCAAAGTAGTACAGGGTGGTGTTGTCGGCCAGCGAGATAAAGCCAAACACCTCCGGCCGGGGCACGTTCTGGATGCCGTCCTCACCGCCGGTAAAGGGCAGGCGCAGCGCAAAGAAGTAGATGACCTGGGAGAAGGCCAAGGTGATCATCGAGAAGTAGATGCCATGGCGGCGAATGGCCAGCAACCCGGTGACCACGGCCACAGCCATCGCGCAGAGCATGGCCAGCACGATGGCGGCCGAGCCATCCCAACCCCAGACCTTGATGGCATGCGCGGCGGCATAGCCAGCCGTGCCAAAGAACATCGCATGGCCAAAGGACAGCAGGCCGGCGTAACCCATCAGCAGGTTGACCGAGGCGGCCAGCAGCGCGTAGCACATCAGCTTGATCAGAAAGACCGGGTAGGCCACTAGCGGCGCCAGCAGCAGGGCCACCAGCGCCAGCACCAGCAAGACGGTGTTGGTGCGTTGTGAGAAGAAATGCATGTTCAATCCTTGGGAAAGACAAGAGCTTGGGTGGAGACCCAGGGGGCAGGGCGGTGCGGGTGCATCAATGCGCTCTGCCAAACAGGCCGTTGGGGCGCACGGCCAGCACGATGATCATCACGATGAAGATGACCACGCCAGCGCCTTCGGGGTAGATGACGCGCGTCAGGCCCTCGATGGCGCCCAGCGCAAAGCCGGTGATGATCGATCCCATGATCGAGCCCATGCCGCCGATGACGACGACGGCAAAGACGATGATCATCAGGTTCGAGCCCATCAGCGGGCTGACCTGGTAGATGGGCGCGGCCATCACGCCGCTGAAGCCGGCCAGGCCCACCCCCAGCGCATAGGTCAGGGTCAGCATGCGCGGCACATTGATGCCGAAGGTGCGCACCAGGGGCGTGTTCTCGTTGGCGGCGCGCAGGTAGGCGCCCAGCTTGGTTTTTTCGATGAAGTACCAGGTCACCAGGCAGACGGCCAGGCCCGCCAGGATCACCCAGACGCGGTACATCGGCAAAAAGCTCAGGCCCACATCAATGCCGCCTTGCAGCGGGTTGGGGTAGGGCTGGCCGCTGACGCCAAACCACAGCCGGAAGGCGCCCTCCATCAGGATGGAGATGCCGAAGGTGAGCAGCAGCGCGTAGACATGGTCCACCGCGTAGAGGTGGCGCAGCATGGTGCGCTCCAGCAGGATGCCGAAGGCGGCCACCACCAGCGGTGCCAGGATCAGCGCCCACCAGTAGCTCAGCCCCAGGTAGTGCAGCAGGCCCCAGGCCACAAAGGCGCCCAGCATGTACTGCGCGCCGTGGGCAAAGTTCACCACATGCAGCAGGCCGAAGATGATCGACAGGCCCAGGCTCATCAGCGCGTAGAACGAGCCATTGATCAGGCCCACCACGAGCTGGCCGATCAGCGCGGCTGTCGGGATTCCGAAAAGAGTATCCATCGTGTTGTCTCCGCCTGTCACAGTCCCAGCAGCGCTTCGATCTCGTCGCGCCGCGTTTCCAGCTCGGCGCGGTGGAAGTGGCTGGCCACGCGCCCTTCCTCGATCACGTAGAAGCGGTCGGCCACCGATGCGGCAAAGCGGAAGTTCTGCTCCACCATCAGCACCGTGTAGCCGCGCGCGCGGATCATCTCCAGCGTCTGGCCGATCTTCTGCACGATGACGGGGGCCAGCCCTTCGGTGGCCTCATCGAGCAGCAGCAGGCGTGCGCCGGTGCACAGGATGCGGGCAATGGCCAGCATCTGCTGCTCACCGCCCGACAGACGCGTGCCCGGGCTCTTGCGGCGCGCCTGCAGGTTGGGGAAGACCTGGTAGATCTCCTCCACCGTCAGCCCGCCGGGGTGCAGCACGGGCGGCAGCATCAGGTTCTCTTCGGTGCTGAGACTGGCAAAAATGCCGCGCTCCTCCGGGCAATAGGCCACGCCCAGGTGGGCAATGGCCTCAGGCGGCAGGCCTTCGGTGGGTTGGCCCTGGATGCGGATCTGGCCCTCACGCTTTTTGAGCAGGCCCATGATGGCGCGCAAGGTGGTTGTCTTGCCGGCGCCGTTGCGCCCCAGCAGGCAGACGACCTCGCCTTCGCCGACATGCAGGTCGATGCCGTCGAGCGCCAGGGTTTCGCCATACCAGGCGCGCAGGTTCTGCACCTGCAGCATCTGGCGCGGTGCGGTGTTGCTGTTGCCGTTGTTGGCGTTAACGTTTTGGTTGTTCTCAGGCATGGGCGGCCCCTCCGACATAGGCTTCAATGACCCTGGGGTCGCGCGATACCTCGTCATAGCTGCCTTCGGCCAGCACCTGGCCGGCCTGCAGCACGGTGACGGTTTCGCACAGATGCGATATCACTTTCATGTTGTGCTCCACCATCAGCACGGTGCGCCCCTGCGCCACCTTGCCAATCAGCTCCACTACCGGCCAGATGTCCTCATGGCCCAGGCCCGCCATGGGCTCGTCCAGCAGAATCATCTCGGGCTCCATCGCGATCGTGGTGACCAGCTCCAGCACGCGCTTGCGGCCATAGGGCAGGTCGCAGGCCTTGACGTTTTTCCAGCGCGTCAGGCCTACGCTGTCGAGCAGGTCCATCGCACGCTCGTCCAGCGCGCCCAGCACCTTGACCGAGCGCCAGAAGGTGAACGTGCCGCCAGTCTTGCGCTGCAGCGCAATGCGCACGTTCTCCAGCACCGTCATGTGGCTGAAGACGGCTGCAATCTGGAACGAGCGCACGAGGCCCAGCGCCGACACGCTGGCCGGGTCGCTGCGCGAGATATCACGCCCGTTGAACAGCACCTGGCCCGAGCTGGGGCGCAAGAAGGTGGTCAGCAGGTTGAAGCAGGTGGTCTTGCCGGCGCCATTGGGGCCGATCAGCGCATGCACCGAATGGCGCTTGACTTTCAGGTTCACATCCTTGACGGCATAGAAGCCGCTGAACTGGCGGCAGAGCTGGCGCGCCTCCAGGATGGGGGCATCGGCCTCGGGGGGAGCAGTCATTGCAGCGCCTCCGATCAGATGAAGGACTGGGTGGCGCCGCCATCAACCAGCATCGATTCGCCGGTGACAAAGCGGCTGTCGTCCGACGCGAAAAAGCAGGCGGCGCGGGCAATGTCCTGCACCGTGCCCAGGCGCCCCATCGGCGTCTTGGCGATGCGCAGACGCACTTTTTCTGCATCGACATTGATGCCCACGCCTTCGGTCGGGATGGAGCCGGGGCAAACCGCGTTGACGCGGATGCCGCGTGGCCCCAGCTCCGCCGCTGCTGCGCGCGACAGGCCCAGTGCCCCGGCCTTGACGCCGCAATACACCATGCCCTGGGGCATGCCGATAAAGGCCGCCGCGGAGGCAATGTTGACGATGCTGCCGCCGTCGTCCATGGCCTCCGCTGCCGTCTGGATACCCCAGACGATGGAGTTGAAGCCGGTGCCCACCATGCGCTGCAGCACTTCGGGCGTGATGTCGGCAATCGGGCCGTAGCGCACCCAGATGGCGTTGTTGACCAGGATGTCGAAGCGGCCGTAGCGGTGCTTGAGATCAGCAATCGCGCTGCTGAAGCTGTCGCGGTCAGCCACATTGCCGCCATAGGCGTGAGCCCGGCCACCCTGGGCCACGATGGCTGCGGCCACCTCGGCGGCCTTGTCCTCGGCGCGGTCCAGAATGCCGACGCTGCCGCCTTCATCCGCGATGGCCTGCACGATGGCGCGGCCGATACCTTGTGCGCCGCCGGTCACGAGGGCGACCTTGCCTGCAAAGCGTTGTGTCATGGTGTTTGTCTCCTGGTCAAAATAAAAATAGGGTCTGCCACGTCTCAGCGTGGGCTGTTGGTATCGTCAAAACGCGCTTCTTCCAGCCCCGTTGCGGCCAGGCCGTCGATGACGAAGACGGCCCCCGCATCCGGGTGGCTGGAGCGCAGCAGGTTGCCGCTGTTGCTGATCGAGGTGAGGTAGATGGTCTGCAGCGCCGGGCCGCCAAAGGCCGGGCAGGTGATGAAGGCATCGGCGGGAAAGTCCACCGTGCCGGCCAGCTCGCCACTGGGCGTAAAGCGGGCCAGCTGGCCGCTCAGCACCATGGCCACCCAGAGGTAGCCCTGGGCATCGACGGTGGCGCCATCGGGCGCCAGGCCCAGCGCGCCAGTGTCGATAAAGGCCTCACGCGCACCGCAGGCGCCGGTGGCCGGGTCATAGGCATAGCGCCAGATCTGGCGCGCCGGGCTGTCGGCAAAGTACAGCCAGCGGCCATTGGGGCTAAAGCAGGTGGCGTTGGCGACCTGAAAGCCCTGGTCCAGCTCGCGCAAGCGGCCATCGCCGCTCAGCTGGTAGAGCTTGCCGGTGGGGGACTGCGGCGTCATGCTCATCGAGCCGACCACAAAGCGGCCGCCCCGGTCGCAGCGCCCGTCGTTCAGGCGCATGCGCTCGCCTTGGTGCTGCACCTTTACGCCCATCGGTGTGATCTGGCTGCTGTCCGGGTCCAGAAAATGGAAGTCATCCTCCAGTGCCAGCAGCAGGCGCCCGCTGCGGCACAGCGCGATCGAGCCGATATGGGCATGCAGCGCCCACTGCTGCTGCCGGCCGTCTGCCGGCCAGTAGCGGTGTACCAGCTGGGCGCGGCCATCGATCCAGTACAGCGATTGCGTGGCCACATCCCACAGCGGGCATTCGCCCAGCAGATCGCGCTGGGGCAGCAGTGGATGGATGCGCGCGGCCGCTGCCTGCGCGGTGAGGGCGTTCATGTCTTGTCTCCTGGTGCGGGCAGCCAAGGGGTTGCCCTGGCTGCTGCGGGTGCGCCGGCCTCTCTAGGGGGCCGTGCGCGTACCGGGCGGTTTTTGGTTAGGTGGCGGCGGGGGCCGAAGAGGTGGCCGTGGGCAGCTGGTAGCCTTTGAACTGCTCGCGCAGCCGGGTCTTGAGCAGCTTGCCGGTGGCGGTGTGGGGCAGCTCGTCGACAAACTCGACTGCATCGGGCAGCCACCAGCGCGCCAGCCGGTCTTTCATAAAGTCCAGCAGCTCCTGGCCGCTGACATCGGTGCCGGGCTTGCGCACGATGACCAGCAGCGGGCGTTCCTGCCAGCGCTCGTGGTGCACGCCGATGACGGCCGCCTCCTTGACGGCGGGGTGGGCCAGCGCCAAGTTCTCGATGTCGATCGACGAGATCCATTCGCCGCCGGACTTGATGACATCCTTGGCGCGATCGGTGATCTGCACAAAGCCTTCTTCATCGATCCGGGCCACATCGCCGGTGCTGAACCAGCCTTGCGCATCCAGCGCCGAGCCGGCGTCCTGCCCGTAATAGGCGGAGATGACCCAGGGCCCGCGCACGCGCAGCTCGCCAGGGGCCGGGTCGCCGGGCGGCAGTTGTTGGCCCTCGTCATTGAAGATGGCCACATCCACGCCATACATGGGCCGGCCCTGGCGGGCGCGCACATCGATGCGCTCGTCGCGGGCCAGGGCCTCATGCTGGGGCAGCAGGGTGCTGACAGTGGCAACCGGGCTGGTCTCGGTCATGCCCCAGGCCTGGTTGGCGGTCACGCCCAGCAGGCTGTCGAACTGGTCGATCATTGCGCGCGGTGCGGCCGAGCCGCCCATCATGATGCGTTCGAGCTTCAAGGCCTCTTTGTCGGCAGCTGGCAGGCTTTCCACATACTGCAAAAAGCCCATCCAGACGGTGGGAACACCCAGCGAGAAGGTGCAGCCCTCGTCGCGCATCAGCTGGTAGAGCGCCTTGCCGCTCAAGTCCGGCCCGGGCAGCACCAGCTTGGCGCCGCACATGGCGCTGGCATAGGGCAGGCCCCAGGCGTTGACATGGAACATCGGCACGGTGAGCAGCACGCAATCGCGGGCGCGCAAGGCCAGCCCATCGCCCGCGCAGACCACCCAGGAATGCAGCACCGTGGATCGGTGGCTGTAGAGCACGCCCTTGGGGTTGCCGGTGGTGCCCGAGGTGTAGCACAGCGACGAGGCGCTGTCTTCGGCGAGTTCGGGCCAGTCAAAATCGCCGGCGTCCTCGGCCACCAAGTCCTCGTAGCACAGCAGCGGGGCGGGCAGGTCCATCGCGGGCATCTGCTCGGGTTTGCACAGCGCCACATAGGCCTTCACCGTTTTGAGGCTGGGCGCCAGCTCGGCCACCAGGCCGGCAAAGCTCAGATCAAAGAACACATAGTCATCGGCCGCGTGGTTGATGATGTAGCGGATCTGGTCGGCAAACAGGCGCGGGTTGACGGTGTGGAGCACCGCGCCGGCGCCCGATACCGCGTAGTACAGCTCCAGATGGCGGTGCGTGTTCCAGGCCAGGGTAGCCATGCGTGCACCGCTGGCCATGCCCTGGCGCAGCAGGGCCGCTGCCAGGCGCCGCGAGCGCTGGGACACGGTCAGCCAGTTCGAGCGCGTGAGCTCCCCGTCCGGGGTGCGGGAGACGACTTCCACCTGGGGATGAAAGCGTGCTGCATGTTCCAGCAAGCCGGAAATCCGCAGCGCGCGCTGCTGCATTAGCCCTTGCATGTTGCTCCTTGTTTTGTTTTATATACCTGTCGGCAGGTAAAAAGTTTAGCAGCCGCAGCAGCGTCGCAAGCCCGGGATTACCCTGGACTTGTCCCCTCCAAAACGCTTGCGGGGAAACCCTGTTGTTTACCGGTCGGCAAGTAGGCATGATGCAGCGAGAACAAGGTGGAGGCGAGCTGCCATCCCCTATCAAGCCGGTGCCCCACTGCGGTGTGGCGGGGCGGCCGGCACCAGCCAGCAGGAGACAAAGAGCAATGGACAATCACACAATCCACCAGGTGGATGCGGTCATCGTGGGCGCCGGTTTTGGCGGTCTGTGCGCAGTGCACAAGTTCCGGGAGATGGGGCTGAAGATCCAGGCCTTCGAGGCCGGTGGCGATGTGGGCGGCGTCTGGTACTGGAACCGCTACCCCGGCGCGCGGGTCGATCTGCCCAGCATCGACTACAGCTTCTCCTTCTCACCCGAGATCGAGCAGGAATGGACCTGGTCCGAGCAGTTTGCCGCGCAGCCCGAGCTGATGCGCTATTTCAACTTTGTCGCCGAGCGGCTGGACCTGCGCAAGCACTACCAGTTCAACACCCGTGTGGAGAGCGCCCGCTGGGATGAGGCACGCCAGCTGTGGGTGGTGCGCACCAACCGGGGCGAATGCTATGAGGCGCGCTATTGCATCATGGCGACCGGCCCGCTGTCGGTGCCCAAGGAGCCGGAGATTGAAGGCATTGCGCGCTTTGGCGGCCAGATCCTGCGCGCGGCGCGCTGGCCGCATGAGCCAGTGGATTTCAGCGGCAAGCGCGTGGGTGTGATCGGCACCGGATCGACCGGCATCCAGATCGTGCAGGAAGTGGGCAAGCAGGCCTGCGAGCTGTTTGTCTTCCAGCGCACGCCCAGCTTTACGATGCCGATGCGCAATGTGCCGCTGGAGCCAGACTATGTCGCCCAGGTCAAGCGCCACTATGCCGGCATCCGTGAGCTGGCGCGCAACAGCAATGTCGGCGGCGTGCGGCCGCAGTCGAGTCGCCCGTTTTTCAGCGTGACGCCAGCGCAGCGCCAGGCGCTGCTGGAAGATGCCTGGCTGCAAGGCGGCCTGGCGATGCTGGGCACCTTTGCCGACCTGATGCAAAACGAGCAGGCCAACGAGGAAGTGGCCGAGTTTGTGCGCGGCAAGATTGGCGAGGCGGTAGATGACCCGGCCACCGCCGAGGCCTTGAAGCCGCGCGGCTACCCCATCTTTGCCCGCCGCCCGTGCCTGGACACCGGCTACTACGAAACCTACAACCAGCCCCATGTGCATTTGCGCGACTGCATCACCGACCCCATCGTCGCCATCACCGAGAAGGGCCTGCGCACGCAGTCGGGCGAGGTGGAGCTGGATGTGCTGATCTTTGCCACCGGCTACGACGGCCTGACCGGCGCGCTGCTGGCTTTTGAGGTGGAAGGGCGCGACGGCCTGACGGTGCAGCAGAAGTGGAAGGAGGGTGCGACCTCCTGCCTGGGCATCATGATGCATGGCTTCCCCAACCTGTTCATGACCACCGGGCCCAATGGTCCCTCGGCCCTGGCCAATGTGGTGCGCACCAGCGAGAACGATGTGGACTGGGCGGCCGCTGCCATCCGCCACATGCAGGCCCAAGGTTTGGACAGCATCGAGCCCAGCGCGCAAGAGGAGCGGGCCTGGATGGACCTGGTCCATTCGCTGGCGCCGCGCACCTTGCTGTCCAAGGCCAAGACCTGGTATGTGGGCGCCAATGTGCAGGGCAAGGCACCGGGCCTGACCATGTTTACCGGCGGCTTCCAGAAGTACCGCGAGCACTGCAACGCCGCCATCCAGAAGGGCTTTAGCGGCTACCACTTTGCGCAGAAGCGCGACCGCGAGCGCGCGGCAGACGCCAGCGCAACAGTGGAAAACGCCACGCACTGATAACCTGGGTTTTCAAGTCCCTGACAGGCCATGCGGCCCCCGGGGGCTGTGCCTGCCTGCGCCCTGCAGCGGGGCATTTTTATCTTCCACCAAGAGCTGCCAGCCATGAGCAACGTCACCTTTCACAGCGCAGACGGGATAGGCCGTATCTGCATCTCCCACCCGCCGCTGAACCTGTTCTCGCACAGCCTGCTGATGGGGCTGAGCGCCGCGCTGGCGCAGTTTGAGGCCGATGCCTCGCTGCCGCTGCTGCTGATCTACTGCGAAGGCCCGTCCTTTGTGGCGGGTGCGGACATTGCCGAGTTCAACAACCCGGCGTTTTCTGCCGAGGCCATCAATGCGCTGCTGAACCGCATCGAGGCGCAGACGCGGCCGGTGGTGGTAGCCCTGCATGGCACGGTATTTGGCGCCGGCATGGAGCTGGCCCTGGCCTGCCACTACCGCGTGGCACAAAAGGGAACCAAGCTGGGCCTGCCCGAGGTCAAGCTGGGCATTCTGCCCGGCGCCGGCGGCACCCAGCGCCTGCCGCGCCTGGTGGGCGCCAGCTTGGCGCTGGACATGATGCTGAGCGGCCGGCCGGTGCCTGCGCAAGAGGCGCTGGCCAGCGGCATCGTCGATGCGGTGGAGGGGGGCGACCCGCTGGCGTTTGGCCTGGCCTTTGGCCGCCAGCTGCTGGCCCAGGGGGGCCAGCCGCGCCGCTTGAGCGCGCAAAGCGCCCCGCCCGGCGAGCACAGCCAGGCGATTGCGGCAGCGCTGGAGGCTGCACGCCAAAGCCCGCAGTACCCCGCCAAAGAGGCCATCGTGCTCTGCGTGCAGCAGGCGCTTACCGCTGACTTTGCCAGCGGCGCCCGTGCCGAGGCCGAGGCCTTCAAGCGCTTGCTGCCGTCGGCGCAGTCGCGCGCACTGCGCCATCTGTTTTTTGCGCAGCGCCGCAGCCGGCAAATTCCTGGCCTGGAGCGGCAGGTGCCGGCCGGCAAGATCGAGCAGGTCGGCATTCTGGGGGCCGGCACCATGGGCAGCGGCATTGCGATGTGCTTTTTGAATGCCGGCATCCGCACCGTGCTGGTGGATGCCGCAGCTGCGGGGCTGGAGCGCGGGCTGCAGCTGATCCGCTCGACCTACGAGGCCCAGGTGGCCAAGGGCCGCATGGGCGCTGAGCAGGCCAGCGCGCGCCTGGCGCTGTTGACCTCGTCGCTGGACGACCAGGCGCTGGCGCCCTGCGACCTGGTGATCGAGGCGGTGTTTGAGGACATGGCCCTGAAGCTGCAGGTCTGCCGCCGTTTGGGCGAGGTCTGCAAGCCTGGCGCCATCATCGCCAGCAACACCTCGACCCTGGATGTGGATGCACTGGCACAGGCCACCGGACGGCCTGCCGATGTGGTGGGCATGCATTTTTTCAGCCCGGCCAACATCATGCGTTTGCTGGAGGTGGTGCGCGGCGCTGAGACGGCCCCGCAGGTGCTCAAGACCGTCATCGACCTGGCCGGCAAGATCGGCAAGACGCCGGTGGTCTCGGGCGTCTGCTTTGGCTTTATCGGCAACCGCATGGCCGAGGTTTACCTGCGCGAGGCCGAGTTCTTGCTGATGGAAGGCGCAAGCCCCGCGCAGATCGACGAGGCGGTGCAGGCACTGGGCCTGGCGATGGGCCCTTGCCGCATGCTGGACATGGCCGGGCTCGATGTGGGCGCCAAGACCGTTATCGAATGCGACAAGGCCGGCGGCCTGCCGCCCGATGCCAGCTACCGCGCGGTGGTGCGCAAGATGTTTGAACTGGGCCGCTTTGGCCAGAAAACCGGCCTGGGCTACTACCGCTACGAAGGCCGCAACGCGCTGCCTGACCCGGAGGCTGGCCGCATTGCTGCAGAACTTGCCCAGGCGCATGGCATTGCCCAGCGCAGTGATATGGCAGCGCAGGAGATTGTCGAGCGCCTGCTCTACAGCATGGTCAACGAGGGCTGCAAGATTCTGGACGAGGGCATTGCCTACCGCGCCAGCGATATCGATGTGGTCTGGGCGGCCGGTTATGGCTTTCCGGATTTTCGGGGTGGGCCCATGTTCATGGCCGAGGAGATTGGTCTGGCGCAGATCGCAGCGCGGCTGGAGCACTATGCCGCCAGCCGGGGCAATAGCTATGGCTACTGGACGGTATCGCCACTGCTGCAGCGGCTGGCTGCACAGCGCCAGGGCTTTGACAGCCTGCAAGCCGCCTGAGGGCCTGAAGGCCTGAACCCATCAACATTGAAGAGCACCGCCATGAAAGACGCCGTCATTGTTTCTACCGCCCGCACGGGCATCGGCCGGGCCTACAAGGGCTCGCTCAACCACACCCGCTCGCCCCAGATGATGGGCCACGCCATCGAGCACGCGGTGGCGCGCGCAGCGGTGGACCCGGCAGAAGTGGACGATGTCGTGGTCGGCTGCGTGCTGACCGCGGGCACGGCCGGCATGAACCTGGCACGCAATGCCCTGCTGGCCGCAGGCCTGCCGATGAGTGTGGCCGGGCAGACGATAGACCGGCAATGCGCCTCCGGCCTGATGGCGATTGCCACCGCGGCCAAGCAGGTGCTGATCGATGGCATGCAGGTGGTGGTGGCGGGCGGCTGCGACAACATCACGGCCGTGCAAACGCCCTATATGGAATGGGCCAGCCGCGAGCGCGACCCGGCCGTTACGGCGCATGCCGCCCATGCCTATATGCCGATGCTGCAAACGGCCGAGCATGTGGCGCGCCAGTACCGCATCAGCCGCGAGGCGCAGGATGCCTATGCGCTGGAGTCGCAGCTGCGCACCGCGCGCGCCCAGGCCGCTGGCCTGTTTGACCGTGAGATCGTGCCCTTCAGCACCCAGATGGCGGTGACGGACAAACTCACGAAGGAAGTCAGCCTGCAGCAGGTGACCCTGGCCCGCGACGAAGGCAACCGCCCCGACACCAGCCTGGAAGGGCTGGCCGCCCTCAAACCGGTGATCGAGGGCGGCGTCATCACCGCCGGCAATGCCAGCCAGCTGTCGGATGGCGCATCGGCCTGCGTGGTCATGGATTCGGTACTGGCCGAGCGCCGGGGCCTGGAGGTGCTGGGCATCTACCGGGGCATGGCAGTGGCTGGCTGCGCACCGGAAGAGATGGGCATCGGCCCCATCTATGCGATCCCCAAGCTCTTGGCCCAGCACGGGCTGCGCGTGCAGGACATCGGCCTGTGGGAGCTGAACGAGGCCTTTGCCTGCCAGGCGCTGTATTGCCGCGACCAGCTGGGCATCGATCCAGCCTGCTTCAATGTCAACGGCGGCGGCATCTCCATCGGCCACCCCTATGGCATGACGGGCGCCCGCATCGCCAGCCATGCCTTGCTGGAAGGCCAGCGACGCGGTGTGCGCTATGTGGTGGCCACCATGTGCGTGGGCGGCGGTATGGGAGCGGCAGCCTTATTTGAGGTTGCTTAAGAACGTGCTGACGATCTCCTCGCGCCGCGACAGTGTCCCTACGGGTTGGAGCGAAATCGGGCGATTTCTTCGCGCTGGCCCTTGCTTGCACCCCGGTGCAAGCTGCGTTCCATCCCTTCGAACCCATCCCGATTGCTCTCCAACGCCGCTGCGTAGAGATCCTCAACACGTTCTAACATGCAACTCGACTACGCCAGCATCCGCCAGACCCTGGATTTTTTGCTCTACGACTGGCTGGAGGTAGAGGCGCTCAGCCGCCATGCGCGCTATGCCGGCCATGACCGGCAGACCTATGGCGCCGTGCTGGACATGTGCGAGCGCCTGGCTGCTGACAAGTTCGAGCCCTTCAACCGCCTGGTGGACCAGCAGGAGCCGCATTTTGACGGCCAGCAGCTGCATCTGCCTGACTGCACACCGGCAGCCTGCGCCGCCTATGCCGAATCGGGCATGCTGGCTGCGTCGCACGACTACGAGGTGGGGGGCATGCAGCTGCCCTGCGTGGTGGATATGGCGGCCAACAGCATGGTCTCGGCCGCCAGCATTGCGCTCAAGGCCTATTCGATGCTGACAGCGGCCAATGCCGGCCTGCTGCTGGCCCATGGCACGCCCGCGCAGCAAAAGGCCTTTGCGCTGCCGCAGCTGCAAGGCCGCTTTTTTGGCACGATGAACCTCAGTGAGCCCCAAGCTGGCTCCAGCCTGTCGGACATCACGACCCGTGCCGTGCCCGATGGTGACGACTTTGCAGATGACCCGCTGGGCCCGCGCTACCGGCTGACGGGCCGCAAGATGTGGATCTCAGGCGGCGAGCATGCGATGGGCGAGAACATCGTCCACCTGGTGCTGGCCAAGGTGCCCGATGACAGCGGCCAGCTACCCGCTGGCGTGGGCGGCATCTCGCTGTTCATCGTGCCCAAGGTCCTGGTCGATACCGAAGGCCAGGTGACCGGCGAGCGCAACGACATTGCGCTGGCCGGGCTGAACCACAAGCTGGGCTACCGGGGCACCGTCAACACCTTGCTGCATTATGGCGAGCAGGGCGGGGCCGTTGGCTACCGTGTGGGCGCGCTGGGCGCGGGCCTGAAGTGCATGTTCCACATGATGAACGAGGCCCGCATCCAGGTGGGGCTGGGCGCCACGATGCTGGGATACGCCGGCTACCTGCAATCGCGTGACTATGCCCGCCAGCGCCCGCAGGGCCGCCCGGTCGCTGCCGGCCAAAAGGTGGTGAAGAACGCGCAGCAGCCCCAGGTGCCGATTGCCGAGCATGCCGATGTCAAGCGCATGCTGCTGGCGCAAAAAAGCTATGCCGAAGGCGCGCTGGCGCTGCAGCTGTACTGTGCCAAGCTGGTCGATACGCAGCGCGCCGGCGCGCCGCAGCAGGGCGATGCCGCGCAGCTGCTGCTGCAGGTGCTCACCCCCATCGCCAAAAGCTGGCCCAGCCAGTGGTGCCAGGAGGGCAACAGCCTTGCCATCCAGGTGCTGGGCGGCTATGGCTATACGCGCGACTATGCGGTGGAGCAGCACTGGCGTGACAACCGGCTCAACATGATCCACGAAGGCACGCACGGCATCCAGGCCCTCGACCTGCTGGGCCGCAAGCTGCGCATGGATGGGGGAGCCGCCTGGGCCTTGCTGCAAGCCGAGATCGCGCAAACCGTCGCCACTGCCCGGTCGGTGCCCGCATGCGCCCCCTGGGCCGATCGCTTAGATGCGGCCACCCAAGCCCTGCATGCCGCCACCGACGCGGCCTGGGCCAGCGGCAACGCCCAGCTGGCCCTCGCCAACGCCACCGCCTACATGACCGCCTTCGGCCATGTCACGCTGGCCTGGTTGTGGCTGGACATGGCGCTCAAGGCGCATGGGCGCATGGCGGCCGCTGATGCCGGGCAGCAGGCCTTTTTGCAGGGCAAGCTGGATTGCGCGCGCTACTTTTACGCGTATGAGCTGCCGCTGGTGCAGGCCTGGCTGGCGCCGGTGATGGCGGGGGAGGCGCTGTTTGTGGAGCTGGGGGGGAGTGGGTTTTGAGCCCTGGGGGAAAGGGCGGGGCAGGGTGCCGCAGGGCTTTAATCCGCGTTCAGCGCATGGTGCAGGTGCTGGCGGCGGGTAGGGCTCTATTGGTTGATGGGCCGCTCAAGCCTGCCAATAGGGCCTCTGCGGGCGGCGCACTTATACCTTGGCGAGGAAGGCCGCCGCATCACCCGCTTCACACTTCCAGTCTGCGAAGACCCCCACCAGATCGCATTCAACGCAGTGGCAAGCGATGTAGTACCAGCGCACATCATGCGTGCCCTGGTACACGGAGACGCCGGACACCAGCTCGAACACCTCGTTCTCGCACACGCAGGCGTGCCCCTCGGGGGTGGCCTCTTCCATGTAGTCGGCGCTGTCGCCCATCAGGTGTTCCTGCCCGCAGTCGGAGCAGGTGCGGATGGCCACGCCGGCTTCTTCGTCGGTCTGCAGCGCAAAAGTCCTGGAGCCGCACTCGCATTTGGACGAGGCAAACCGGGTGGCCTCATGGCCATTGGCAACGCTGTAGCTGCGCAGCTCGGCTTGGGTGTCTCCCGACGTCGTCCCGTACATGAACTCGCCCTTTTTCGTCAGTGCCATTGGTGTTGTTCCATTCTTCAAAGTGGGCTTCCCGGCAGACCTGTGCCAGGCTTGCCCCGATCATCTGGATTTTGCCTGAATTGGCCGATCCCAGACGGTTGCAATGACACCTACCGTGATCGCAAGCACTGGCCGGATGTGTCGCGCTACAGGCTCGCTTTGCCGGCGTTTATCAATGCGGCCATGGCTTGGATGGCATCCTTCCTGAAGGTCTGCTGCCACTGCGCAGTCCATTTAGCCGTCCCTGCTCTTCCCATGCGGCCAGAGCCAGGGCATTCACGATCTCTGCATCCAGCCAGGCATCGGCATAGCGTGGATCCGTCGACAGATCGTCGGCCGCTGCAATAAACGCTGCGAAGGAGAACATGCTCTGTGTTGCCCTCGTGGCGCGAGACTCAAAGGTGTTTAAATCCAACTTGTCCTCCAATTGCGGCTACTGGGCGGCCTTGCGCTTTTGACAGCATGACAATTGCACCATCCCAACGTGGAGACGATGGACGCGTATGCTATGCGCCCACCACCCGATGGAAATCGGACAATGTGCGACGGATGGGTTCCTGCACATCGGGTTCACTAAAAGGAAACAATGCCTGTGGAGCAATATCGCTTTGGGCCTATGCAAGCACGGCACCTTCCAGTGTTGCCTGAGGGCAGTGTGCAGCACCTGGCCGATCACTATAGTGGTGCCTGGCGCGGCACGGTCCTGCGCATGGGATGCAACGGACGCGCTGGATTTTGTGCTGGACTGGCAGCCAGACAGTACGTCCATGCGTTGCCTGGCATCGCGCGCAGCGGGTGTGGGCCAGCGAGATGCAGTAGTGCGGCATTCCTTTGCGAAGCGATGGGCCTTTGGGCCTTTGCCAAGGCAGTGAGCAGGTGATGGGCCTCCCGAATACCGCGAGCCGCCGGCGACCGTGGCTGCAGTCGACGGCAGCCCTCGCCATCGCGGCCTTGATCGGCTGGGGTTGCATTATTGGCGCGGCTGAAGTGGTGGAGAGCTTGCGCTCCGGGGTGCTCAACAACCGCAAAGGACCTGACATCCTTGCCGCTGAGCAGCCCGTCCTTTACTGGGCTTTGATCAGCTTCTACACGGCCGCAACCCTGACCGCCGCCGGCTTGGCGCTTTTGGTGATGGCCATTGCAGTGCGCGATCTGATCCGTGCACAAGGCGCTGATCAATGAGTGCGTGGTCGACGCGCCAGGCGGCCTGCGTGGGTGTTGCCGAGGTGTAGAAGCTGCGCGCCCATCGCCCATCGCCCATCGCCCAGCGTTCAGCGTTCAGCGCTAACCCAGGTCAGCTTGCGGCGGCCTTCAGCGCAGTCTCGATCCAGCCATCAAAGGTCTTTTGGTTGGCCTTGATCCAGCTGTCCGTGTGGCGTTCCACGTCCTGCTGGCGGTTCTCGCCGTCGTGCATCCGGCGGTTTTGCTCGCTGATGTCCCCGATGGGCAGCGACATGATCTCAAACAGCTTGGCGGCGGCGGGGTTCTTTTTAACAAAGGTCTTGTTCGCCACGATGTATTCGTTGTTGACAGGGAAACCGTAGTTCTTGCCGTTGGACAATTTTGTGTCCGTGCCCGCCTGTACACCGGGCATGGCCGAGAACGGCACTTCCAGCCAGACAACGTCCTTGCCCGAGCGCAGCACATTGCTCAACCAGTAGGGGGTCCAGGCGTAGAACAGCACCGGCTTGCCTTGCTGATAACGGGCCAGCGTGTCCGAGATCAGCGCAGGGTAGTTGCCCTGGGTGTAGTTCACCATGCCTTGCAGCTTGAAGGCGGCGAGCTGGTGGTTCACCACGGCTTCGCCACCCCAACCGGCGCTGGGTCCGACCAGATCGGCCTTGCCGTCGCCGTTGGTATCGAAGAGCCGGGCCAGCTTGGGGTCGCTGAGCTGGCTCAGGTGGGTGATCCCGTACTGATCGGCTGTCTTCTTGTCGATCATGTAACCCTGGGCGGCGCCGGCTGCGTACACCCCCTTGCGCGACAATTTGGCGTCGCCCCCTACGCTTTTGTAGAACTCCGAGTGGTGCGGATTCCAATGGTTGGCCATGAAGGTGGCGTCTCCGCGCGCAACGGCCAGATGCGCCAGCGGGTACTCGACCTCCTTGATGGGCTGCACGTCATAGCCAAGTTTGGTCAGCGCACGCGTGACCAGCAGGGTCTGGAAGGTTTCCTCGGCCAACGAACTTTGCAGGGGCAGCACCTTGACGCCCTTGCCGGGCAGATCGCCAGCGTGGGTGGACAGTCCAAGGGCCAGCAGGGCGCTGGCGAGCAGGGTGCGGGCAAAGTGTCGGGTGTTCATCATGCGGTGTATTTCCTTTACAAGCGGGTGGAGAAAGCAAGCTAGGCTCTTGGCGCCACGCAAGCGCCTGAGCCGAGCTCAGGGAGGTCTCTGGCGCCATGGCGGCAAGCCTGCGGCAATGCAATGCGATGGGCGATAGCCGCCCAAGCCAAGGCAGCCACGTTCCACAGCCGCAAGGCAGGCGCTAAAGACGGCGAGACAGACGGCGCAAGCAAGGCCTGCCGATCGTGCGATCAGCGTCCAGCGGGCGGGACAAGGCGTTGGTTGACGACGCAGGGCGGTGGGGGCAACAGCACCCCACGCAAGAAAATAGGTACCGCGACGGGACGCAAGCTGGTCCGCGAGTAGTACCGAAGCGCCAACATGCTCTGTTGGCTTTAAGAAGCTAATAAATATAACTCCCGAGTCTAAAGCAGTCAAGGCTTGCGCGGCGTTTATCCGGTGCGCTGCAGGGCTCGGAGGGGGGCGGGGGAGGGGGGACTGTCAGAGATGGGGTAAGTGCTCTCCGATTGGAGTTCCGGGCCCCGGCGCAGGGTTCTCTCAGCCCGCCTCACTCTTTCGTGGCATGGCACTAAACTTCCGATCCATCACTCCTTCGATGTGCGACTGGATCGCAGTTCCCTCCCATGCCACAGCTTGCTTCTGGAACCTCTATCCCTGGCTCAGCTGGCGCAGGCAACCAGGCCGCTGCGCGCGGCGATATCCGCACGTTGGCCGCGTTGGCCGAAGCGGGCGAAGACCTGTCGGCCCTGTGGAACATTCGCACGCCGCTGATCGAGGCCGTGATCGCCCAGCAGGCGGAGGCGGTCGGGTGGTTGCTGGCGCGCGGTGTGTCGCTCAACACCCCCGATGCCGTGATGGGCTGGACGGCCTTGGGCTGGGCTGCCAGCGGCAATGAGGCAGCGCTGGTGAAGGCCTTGCTGGCCGCCGGCGCCGATACCGAGCACCAGGCCGACGAGCACGGGCGCACGCCGCTGATGGCCGCCGCCCAGGCGGGTGGCGACGAGGCCGTGATCCTTTTGCTGGCCGCTGGCGCGCAGCTGGCTGCCCAGGACGGCCTGGGCGCCACCGCTGCCGACCTGGCGCGCCGCAACGGCTTCGAGGCCTTAGCCGCGCGCCTGGATGCCATGCTGCCCCCCGCGCTGCGTGCCGCTGCGCCGGCGCCGCCCAGCGGAACCTTGCCCTGGCCCGAGGAACCGCTGGCTGTGCTGCACTGGCCCGATGACTTTCCCGCGTTTCAGCAGCCCAATTGGCGGAGCCTGGCCAGCGGCGAGGACTCGTCGTTTGACAGCGCCTTTCACGCCGCGCTGGCCGACCGACTGATCCCCGCCTTTGCCAGCCCCACGGCGGCACTACGCAGCTGGGTGCAGGCCATGAACCACTGGGAGCGCGCGGCGAGTCAGACCATCGCTGGCGCCCGGGGCGCCGAGGCGCATCTGGACATGGGCGTGATGTGGCAGCAGCTGGCGGGTGCGATGGCCCTGCGCCAGGCCTATGCCACGCCGCGCCTGCGCAAGTACCCGCGCATCTCCATCAGCGCCAAGCCTGATTTGCCGCTGCACCTGGACCTGCTGGCGCTGGAGTGGCCAAGCGCTGACCAATGCACCATCACCACTCAGCACCGCATGCTCCCCGTCGATGAGCCCGAGTCGGCCGACACCCAGGCGGGCGCGACCACGCGCGGGGAATTCTTCTCGAACCGCTGGCCCATCGTGGAGAGCCGCTTCACGTTGCTGCGCAAGGCCGGCCAGTGGCGCATCGACCGTTGGCAGCAGCGTTACCAGGGCAGCAGTACCTGGGACAGCCAGGTCCTGTAAGCCCACGCAGGCTGGGTCTCAGGGCGGTTTGACTTGATCTCAAATACCAGCAGGGCGCGCGACCTTCTCCAGGTACAAGCGTAGGCCGAGGTTCAACGGGGTGGGATTGTTTGCAGTCAGAGCCAGACACCGGCCCGCGCAGGCTAGTGCGCGTCGGGGCCTGGTTCGAAGTTGCTGAGGGCGGCTTCAGGCTGGTTGCAGTCCCCCAACTCAATAAGTTGGATCACTGAGGCACCCAGAGCAGTCATTGCAAGGATCCGTCCTTGCAGGTCTGCACGACACCCTTGACGCACCCTGCGTAGACTTGCGGCCATCCAACGCTACCAGCGCTTTGGCGAGCCGGAGGAAGCCCATCCCCTGCTGATCAAGATCGCATCGAATCAGAAATTTACCGTACTCAGGCTACGCCGATGCGATTTCGACCACTTTCTTTGGCCTGGTACAGCCCAGTGTCTGCGCGCTGTATCAATGCAATGGGTTTGAGGTCTTGCTCAGGCACCATGGTGGCAACTCCGATAGAGACCGTCACTGTGGCATCGGCTACCGGTGCAACATGTGCAATGGCTAGTGCCTGGACTGCGCGCCGCACACTATTGGCGAGCGAACATGCGCCGTCTTGCGAGGTATTGGGCAAAATGATAGCGAACTCTTCACCCCCATATCGGGCGACCAGATCACCGGAGCGCGAGCAAGATTGTGCAAGGACCTGGGCCACGCTGCGTAAGGTCTCGTCGCCCATCACATGGCCGAAGCTGTCGTTATAGGATTTGAAAAAATCGACATCGATCATCAGTAGTGAGAGTTCAATTCTCTCTCGCCGTGCGCGTTTCCATTCCAGGTCCAGGTGCTCATCGAAATGCCGCCGGTTTGACAAGCCAGTCAAGCCGTCGAGCTTCGTCATACGCTGCAGCGCAAGATTGCTCTCCAGGAGTTGCTGTTGGCTCAGGCGCAAGGCTTGGTTCGCCAGGTCGCGTTGCTTCATCGCCAGATAGGCTCGGGAGTGGTATCGGAGACGTGCTATCAGTTCCACTGCATCTGGCAGTTTCACGAGGTAGTCATTGGCCCCCACTGCAAATGCCTGGCTCTTGATCTTCGGGTCTTCCTTGGATGACAGAACGATGATGGGCAGGTCGCGTAATTTCTGATTGTTGCGATATTGGCTCACCAAGTCCAGACCATCAACACCGGGCATCACCAGGTCTTGCAGGATGACGGTCGGCTGGATGTGTTCAGCCATTTCCATGGCATTTTTCGGGTCTCCGCAGTAGTGGAAAGACACGCCGATCTCATGGCTCAGCATGCGGCGTACGGCCTCGCCGATGATGGCTTGGTCATCTACTAGTAAAACCTTGACTTCAAGCTCGCCAGGCTCCCCGGCAGAGGTGTTTTCATCCAGAGTTGGAATAGGAGTCATGAATTTCTCTTTACCGCCATCCAGCGGCATAGTTCGGCCAAGCGGTTGGCGATGCGGTCCAGAGGCAGGACTTCCGCTGCCGCATCGATAGCAACGGCGGCCTTGGGCATTCCCCACACCACGCTGCTGGACTGGTCTTGGGTAATGGTGGCAAAGCCTCGCTCGCGCATAGCCTTGAGCCCATCTGCCCCGTCTCGCCCCATACCCGTTAGCAACACACCGATGGCATCACCTCGCCATTGCTCGGCAATGCTTTGAAAGAAAATGTCGATCGACGGACGGTAAATTTGCGCATCAGGCTTGAGTGAATACTGCAGGTCGCCGCGGCGGCTCACCGTCAAATGCTCATTGCGGCCAGCCAGCAAGACCATGCCGGTCTGCGGTATCTCACCAGCCTGAACCAGGCGTACCGGAAGCGTTGATTCCCGCGCCAACCATTCAGCCATGCCCGCAGAGAACTTGTCGTCCAGGTGCTGAACCAGTACCACGGCGGCGTCAAGATCTTTAGGCAGTTCACGCAGCAACTGGTTGAGTGTGGCGGGCCCACCAGCGGAGGCACCGATGGCAATCAGGCACGCGCGTTTCGCGCTGGTGCGCGTGGCTCGGTGGGTAACAGGCTGCGGGGGCGTGGCCAGCCAGGCGATGTTCTGGATCTTGCGCAGCAGCAGCGCTGGATTGAATGCGCTGCCGTTCGCCAATTCGGGCAGATGCACCACATCAAGGGCACCGTGGCCCAAGGCATTGAATGCCCATTCGGTATGGAGCTCGGTCGCCAGATCCAGCAGTAGCAAAGGGCATGGCGCCTCATTCATGACACGTTGCGAAAAGGCCACTCGATCAGCTGTGCCCAGTTGCAGCAGCAGTAGCTCAGGGGGCATATCACGACACAGGCGCAGGGCCTGCGTCTCGTCTTGTGCCACCCAGTGGATGTCGTGCAGCGGCTCCAAAGCGTGTTCGAGGCGTTGCGCCAACTCAGGGGTGTTAACCATCAGTCCAAGCTTCATTCAACAGCCTCGCCAATCAGCATGTGTACAGCCTCCAGTAATGTTTCATCGTGAAAGCTCGACTTAGCAAGGTAGTAGTCGGCTCCCGCATCAAGGCCGCGTCTGCGGTCTTCCTCGCGGTCTTTGTAGGATACAACCACCACGGGCATGGACTGCAGTTGTGCGTCGCGTCTTACCAGGCCTACCAGCTCAATGCCATCCATGCGGGGCATGTCGATATCGGTCACCAGGAGGTCATATTTTTCTGCACGCAGAATGTTCCAGCCATCGATGCCATCCACGGCCACGGTCACCTCGTAACCGCGCCCAATGAGCAGCTTGCGCTCCAGCTCACGCACGGTCAGCGAGTCGTCCACCACCAATACGCGCTTGCGCCGCAGTGACGGCCCTTCAGACAACCGTGCAACCCTTTCGACTTGGCCTGCACCCAAGAGCTTGTCAGCGGAGTTCAGCAAGTCATCCATATCCACGATAAGCACCGGACTGCCGTCATCGAGCAGGGCACCTGCCTCCACGCCGCGCAGCAGGCCTAGGCGGGAGTCGATGGGAACGACAGCCAGATTTTGCTCGCCAACAATCCTGTCTACCGCAATGGCAAGGCTTCGGTCGTGGTGCGGTATCAAAACCACTGGGAGGCCCAGCGGATCGGATTTGCCATGCGGCAGTTGCAAAAGCTGGTGGGCAGCGACCAGACCGATGGCGCGCTCGCGTACCCAGATATGTTGCTGGCCCTCCACCATGCTGATGGCGTCCGCCGGGATACGCAAAGTCTGCTCCACTTGCGCAAGCGGAAGCGCGTAGGCCTCACCGCCGATCTCCACCACCAAGCAGCGCAGCATCGACAAGGTCAGAGGCAGTTGCAGCTGGAACACTGTCCCTCGCCCCTGTTGCTGGCGGACGCGCACCGTACCGCGTAGTTGACGCAGCGTGTGCTGGACCACATCGAGGCCCACCCCACGGCCAGAGATCTCACTGACTTTCTCGCTCACGCTGAAACCCGGCAGGAACAGAAAAGCCAGCAATTCTTCCTCATGCATGTGCTGGGCCATCGTTTCGGTGGCCAGCTTGCGTGCGATGACTGCGGCACGTACGCGAGCGAGGTCAACGCCTGCTCCATCGTCTTCCAGCTCAAGGACCAGGAGCCCAGCAGCATGCCGAGCCCGCAGTACCAAGTTGCCTTGTGCCGGCTTGCCGCTGGCCAACCGTTGTGCGGGGCTTTCAATGCCGTGGTCCACCGCATTGCGCAGTAACTGGATCAGTGGTGCTTCCAATGTCTCCAGTACGTCGCGATCTCCTTGTACCTCTTCGCCTTCCAGATTCAGCCATACCTCTTTGCCAAGACTGCGACTGAGCTCACGCACCATGCGCGCCTTGCCAGCCATCAGATCCGCGCAGGGGCGCATGCGCGAGGCCAATACGGTGTCATACATGCGCTGGCTGCGCTGCTCAAAGGCCCAGCCAAAGCTGTCGAAAGCCGCTGTATGTTGTTGCAACTGGCTTTTGGCTTCCAGCGTCCAGTGGTTCACATCGGATAGCAAGGCCTTGGCACGAGGCGGTAGCTCCTGCCCCAGCAGCGCATCGCGCAACCCATGCAGGGATCGATCAATATGGTCTTGCAGGCGTTTGAGTTGTGCCAACTCCTGGCCCAGGGACTTGGTACGCTGTGCAGCCACCAGTGAGCGTCCCGCCAGATCGAGCAGATGGTCCAGGCGTTCGGCTGACACACGCAGGATACGGTCATGCAGTTCACCGGCGGGCTCGGGCTCGTTGGTCTCAATGGCGGAGACTTCTTCCGGCAAGGCCGGCCTGAAGTCCGGCATGGCATCGGGTGCCGGCGCATCTTGCTGCGTATCTTCTGCCAGGATTGCTTGCAGCGCAGGCAGCCCTTGCACGCTGATCCCTTCACTCAACTGCCTCAATGCCTCTGAAGCGCGTAGCAGGGCGTCGATGCGTGTGGAGCTCAGGCGGAGCTTGCCGCTCTGGGCACAGACTAGCAAGTCCTCCATCACATGGGCCAATGTCACAGCGACATCCAAGCCGACAATGCGTGCCGCACCTTTGAGTGAGTGCGCTGCACGCATGCAGGCCTCCAGCTGCGCGGGATCGGTAGGCTCACGCTCAAGTACCAGCAGGCATGAATCCATGACCTGGGTTTGTGCCTGCGCTTCTAGACGGAACAACTCCAGCATGGAGCTGTCTTTGTAGGCATCAAGGCTCATGGCTTGACCTTTGGTCCATACATCGCGAGATGTGCCAGCGGTGTTGCTTGTTGGATCATCTAAGGCTCCTGGACAAGGCTTGCAACAGGCGATCAGCATGGAGCACCGTGATGCTGTGCTGCCGCCACTGCATCACCGAAGAGGCTAACTGGCTGACCGCAAGGCCACTGGCATGGCCCGTCTTTTGCAGCTTGGCAAGTGGAATCGCGTATATGCCCTCCACCGTCTGAACCTCCGTCACCAGTGGGCCACCAGGTGTGTCCAGTATCAGCATGTGGGGGCGGTCTTGCGGCGTGGTCTCAGTGGTCAGGCCCAATACCAAGTCAAGCGCCATACAGGGAACCAAGGTTCCCCGTACATTGCACAGTCCACGCAGTGAACGGTTGCGGGGGTAAGGCAGTCCGTGAACGGGCACGGGCAACGATACTTCTAGCAAAAGCGTTGAAGGCAGAGCCAACCAGTTTTGCCCAATGCGAAAGATCAGGACCGACAGTGTCTGGCCATCAGCCAGCGGGTCAGGTTGCTGATTCTCCGCGAACGAAGCCTCGTCCACCGTCTCCAGATCCAGCTCATGCCGATCGAGCAGCAGAGCGGCAGCCTCGGCATAGCGTTCGCAGTTATGGCAATGAACATGCTGGAGCAGCCTCTCGCAGGAGCGGTCGCCGCGAACACCAATGCGCTGCCAGCAGGCGTCAATAGCTGGGGGCTCTAGCGGGATATGGCGATCAGGACTTGCCGGCATCTTGGGTTTCTCTCTGCTTCAGCCGTTGCTGTAATCGTGCCGCACCGCTGTGGTCGCCTTGTGTCACCAGCAGGGCTGCCAGGTGTGCCAGGGCTCGGGTGTGGTAGGGCTCAAGGTAAAGCGCTTTGCGGTAGTGGCGCAGGGCAGCCTCGGCCTGGCCCGCACCGTCACATATCAAACCCCACCAGAAAAACAACTCGGCGGTCGGCCCATGCTGGGTCAACTGCTGTGCGCAGGCAGTGAGCGCCTCTGCGCTGCGTCCTGCATTGGCGAGCTCGGTGATTTTGCGCAGTCCAGCCGCTGCATCTCCCGTTGGCGGCGATTCACTTTTGGCAGCTGGTGAAGGCGCCATTCGGCGTACGGCCGAAATGGCACGCAATGGCAAAGGCGAAGGCGCGCGCGGCGTGACCGCCGCAGGCAATATGGGGCGCGCTGGCACTGGGGGGCATGGCAGGGTGCGGCGGCGGAACGCGAAACTGTGTGCGGCATCCAGCGATTCGAAGCCTTGTTGGCTTAGAACGCCTGCTTCGGCTGGCCCAGTGAACAGCAGTCCGTCGGCGCGCAGCCAGCGTTTGAGATTGGTCAGCGCCCGCAACTGCGTAGGTCGGTCAAAGTAGATCAGCAGATTGCGACAAAATACGATGTCGTAGTCCGTCAGCGAAGGCGGCATGGTGCTGCCGAGTATGTTCCCACACTGAAAGCGCACCACGGCGCGTAGCCTCTCATCGATGCGGTGGGAGCCATCCGCCTCACGTTGAAAATACCGCTCGCGGATGCCTGGATCATCGCCGCGAAAGGCATTCACGCCATATTGGCCAATGGTCGCATGCTCTATGACGCGCTGACTGATGTCCAGCGCATCAATCTGAAATTCGTGCGCTGCAAAATCGGCATCGAACATGGCGATTGCCATGGAGTAGGGCTCTTCTCCGCTGGAGCATGGCAAGCTGAGCAAGCGCAAAGGTTGCCCTACAGGGAGCCGGCGTTGTAGCGCTCGCGCTTGGGTGGTCAACAGCGAGAACGATTCAGGGTAGCGAAAAAACCAGGTCTCAGGAACCACCATGGCTTCGATCAGTGCGCGCTGCTCTGTCTGCGATTGGCGGATATGGCTCCAGTAGGCTTCTTCATCCATGGAGTTGGCCTTCAACCGTTGCCGCAGTGAACGCTCGACTGCCCCTCGGCCCAGCGTACTCGCGTCGAGTCCGATAAGCGATCGCAAGAGTTGTTCCAGTCGTTCAATCATGCTAGCTTGCCCTGGGGCGGGAACAGCAACTGGACCATATCCGGTGGCAACAGCCCTTCAATGGAGATGTGCTGAATCATGTCGCCCAAGCCTTGCGCCTGAACGGCGCCCAGGTAGGCGCCTCCTGCATCCAGCCCCGTGGGCTGTTGTGCGGGGCTAGGCAGGCGCATCACCTGATTGGCCTTTTCAAGGATCAAGCCAAGGGATTGGGTCGACGAATAGTGCAGCAGCACCATGCGGGTGTTGATGCTATGCCGAGCCTTTTGCCTAAACACACGCTGGTAAAGATCCAGTACTGGAATGATCTCCCCGTGGTAGGACAGCAAACCAGCCACCCAGGCGGGGGCCTCCGGCACATGCTTGAGCCGTTGCAGGGGCATGATTTTGCGAACCACGCTGGCAGGCAAGGCGTAACGATCAGCGCCCAGGTTGAACAGCAGGTGCAACGGTGCAGGCTCCGTTGCTGGGGTCAATGCCACGATTAAACCTTGAAGCGGCTAACCCCGCTGCGCAGATTGTTGGCGACATCGCTCATGTTCTCAACTGCCATGCCGGCCTGGTGCAGTGACTCTACGGTTTGGCCACTGGCTTCGGTGAGTTGGCTCAAGGCCTGCTCAATTTGCTCGGCCCCGCTGGACTGAGTTTGCATGCCCTCACTGACCTGTTGCATCTGCGGGGCCAAAACCTGAATTTCGTGGATGATCTGTGACAGCTGGTCGCCAACTTGGGACATTTCAGTATTGCCGCGGCGCATCTCTTCGGAGAATTTTTCCATCCCCATTACGCCTGCAGACACGGCAGACTGAATTTCGCGCACCATCTGTTCAATATCGTAGGTGGCAATCGCAGTCTGGTCCGCCAGACGGCGTACTTCAGTGGCTACTACGCCAAATCCGCGGCCATATTCGCCCGCTTTCTCGGCTTCGATCGCAGCATTGAGAGACAGCAGATTGGTTTGGTCAGCGACTTTGACGATGGTGGTAACGACTTGATTGATGCCACCAGCCTTTTCGTTAAGCAGGGCGAGTTTGGCGTTGACCATTTCGGAGGCACTGGTCAACTCCTGCATCACCTCAGCCATGCGTACTACGCCTCGGTGGCCCGACCCGGCCAGCGCTGCAGTTTGCTCGGAGTGGGCCGAGACATCCCCCATGGTACGTACCAGCTCCCGAGAGGTCGCGGCAATCTGGCGCGAAGTTGCGCCAATTTCGCTGGTGGTCGCAGCCGTTTCCGTGACGGTGGCTTGTTGTTGCTTGGTGGTTGCAGCGATCTCAGTGATGGACGTTGTCAGCTGTACCGATGAACGCTGCGCTTGAACAACCAATTCGCGAAGCGAGGTGACCATGCCATTGAAGCCTGCCTCAATGGCAGCGAATTCATCGCTACGGTTCAGACTGAGCTTGCTCGAAAGGTCGCCCGTACCCAGCGTTTTCATGGCCGCCAAGGTTGCTTGAATAGGACGTAGTATCGAGCGGTGCAAGAGCAGACCGCAAATAATGGCCAGCACCAGAGCCAGCACCAGCGCACCGACTGCCAAGCGCTTGTTGGAGCTTGCGATTTCTTGAATCGTCTGCATGTCCTCCTCCACGGCATGTTGGTTCAAGTCAACGATGCGGCTGACCTGCTCCTGCGCCTTGCGCCATTGCGGCAGCATTTGCCCGCTGCGCAACTGCGCAGCTTCAGCGACCTGGCCACGCTCCAATATTTCAACCAGCAGATGCGTATTTTTCTGATACGCCTCACGTGTACGCGCGAACTCCGCGGTCGCATCGCGATCGTCCTGGCGGGTGATGGTGTTGAGGTATTTGGCGTAAACCTTGTCCAAACTGGCTTCGATCGCGCTCAACTGCGCCTTGTTTTCGGCGAGCACGTCGCTGCTGCGACCGGCATTAGCCTCCGCATCCCGAAGTTGGTTGAGCGTCTGGTAAAAATGGAGGGTCAAATCCTGGCGCATCTGGCCAGCGAATCCCATGCCCGCGAGGTCGGAGGAGAGAACGTCGGCAGCCCGCTCATGGTTCGAATCCGCACGCATATAAAAGATGGCGGACATCCCGAACATCACCGCAATAATTAGTGCAAAGCTGGCGGATATCCGCTGGCTGACCGTTAGGCCCATCATCGTATGTCTTTCTATAGTACGTACTCAAATTGTATTGCCTTGTGAACTCCAAATCACATTTAATTACTGGGCATGCTGGTGCTGCCGAGCGCTGTTTGAGGCTGAAATCCAGCTAGGTCGTTGCGCTGCGCAGGCCGTTCTCCTCTCTGTAGATCCTTCGTAATCTCGCGAGAGTGCAAGCGAAAAATCCCTCTGCTTGATTGTTCTTTGTTCGCCTCAAATCTATAAAACAGGCGCAACGGGTATGCGGCAAGCTATGGGATAGATGGTAGGTCGATGATGGTATCTATCGTGTGAATCTGGCGATTGGCTGGTGCCAGCAGTTCTGGCCTGACCAGGGGCCGTCCAGCAGAAGCCCATTGAGTCCCCAAGGACCCTGCTGGCGTTCTGCAGACGCTCCAAGCGGTGTGTGTACGCATTGTTCCTTCAGCGTTGGGGTCACGCGTTCGACCATGCCGTTTTGCTGCTCTTGAGCATCGTCCATCCACCTTGAAAAACATGGGCATGTTTTTGCCCGAAGCCCGAATCGGATGGCAAACCATGACTCTAGGTGGCTCGTTAGGGGACATGGGGGACATGGGCGTGCGTTCGCATTCAAGCCCGCAACGCAGTACCCACGCTATGCAAATCCTGGCTGCACTGCCGCAAATGCGCCTGCATCTGCGCGACTGGCTGCACCATCGGCTCCAGTGCATGGCTGCAGGTATCGACCGCCGCAGCCAAAGCCACCTCTAGCTGTGAAGGTTCAATAGGTTGTATCCGGTGTTCATCCGGGTTGGATTTGAGAGACTGGAAGTCGCCAAACACCCAACCCACTCAGGACAGCCAACCGGATGAACACTCATAAGCATGCCCGAC
>Ga0308164_10000295_pt1 | contig 103587 bp, 87 predicted proteins | sample PhyTR2_FD_201031 | JGI IMG/M metagenome (GOLD analysis project Ga0308164, IMG submission 201031) | Phyllosphere microbial communities from UC Gill Tract Community Farm, Albany, California, United States - DLSLT.R2 | ecosystem: Host-associated > Plants > Phyllosphere > Unclassified | place... | reverse complement strand
AAATGCCGAAGGGATCCCTGTCTTTTTGCAAAATACTTGAGACTTTTCGCATGAATTTTTCACACCGCGCGCCCCGTTGGGCGCTGCTGCCCAAGCGCCTTCGGGGGATGTTCAACCTGAACGACCCACGTTGGGGTCGGGGCGATGACAAGGATTCGGGTGGCTCCAAGCCTGAAGCCGACCGGCCGGTTCCGCCGCCCGCGAATGGCCGAGACCGCCCGCCGCAGCAGGGCACGCCGCCCGATCTGGACGAGCTCTGGGGTGAGCTCAACCGCAAGCTGTCGGGTTTGTTTCGCGGCAAGAGCGGCGGCAACGGGCAGCCGCCCAGTGGCCGCAATGGCGGGGGGTTCCAGCCTGACATGAAGAACGCAGGCGCAGGCATCGGCCTGATCGCCGGCATCGCGGTCGCCATCTGGCTGGCCACGGGCTTTTTCATCGTGCAGGAAGGCCAGCAGGCCGTGATCACGCAGTTCGGCAAGTACCGCAGCACCGTGGGCGCGGGCTTCAACTGGCGCCTGCCGTATCCGATCCAGCGCCATGAACTGGTGTTCGTCACGCAGATCCGTTCGGCCGACGTGGGCCGCGACAACATCATCAAGAGCACGGGCCTGCGCGAGTCGGCCATGCTGACGCGCGACGAGAACATCGTCGAGATCAAGTTTGCCGTGCAGTACCGCCTGAGCGACGCGCGCGCCTGGCTGTTCGAGAGCCGCAACCCGGCCGACGCCGTGGTGCAGGCCGCCGAGACCTCGGTGCGTGAAGTCGTGGGCAAGATGTCCATGGACGCGGCAATGCAGGATGAGCGCGACCAGATCGCGCCGCGCGTGCGCGAATTGATGCAGGTCATTCTCGACCGCTACAAGGTGGGCGTCGAAGTCGTCGGCATCAATCTGCAGCAAAGCGGTGTGCGTCCGCCCGAGCAGGTGCAGGCCTCCTTCGATGACGTGCTCAAGGCCGCACAGGAGCGCGAGCGCGCCAAGAACGAGGCCCAGGCCTATGCCAACGACGTCGTGCCGCGCGCGGTCGGTGTCGCCTCGCGCATGCAGGAGGAAGCCGCCGGCTACAAGGAACGCATCGTGGCTCAGGCCCAGGGTGACGGCCAGCGCTTCAGCTCGCTGCAGGCCGAGTACCAGAAGGCGCCGCAGGTCACGCGTGACCGGCTGTACCTCGAGAGCATGCAGCAGATCTACGGCAACGTGACCAAGGTGCTGGTCGACTCGCGCCAGGGCTCGAACCTGCTGTACCTGCCGCTCGACAAGATCATGCAGTCCGCAGGGCAGGGCGCAGCGCCCGCCGATGCCGCCGCACCTGTCGCCACTCCCGTCCCGGGCGCGGCCACCGTGCCTACCCCCAATGAAGTCCGTGCGCGCGACAACAGCCGTTCGCGCGAACGCGACGTCCGCTAGGAGATTTCCGTGAACAGAGTCGGATTTATTGTCACCAGCCTGCTGGTCGTGCTGGCCCTGCTGAGCTCGATGCTGTTTGTCGTCGACCAGCGCCAGTTCGGCGTGGTCTATGCGCTGGGCCAGATCAAGAACGTGATCACCGAGCCGGGCCTGCATGTCAAGATGCCTCCGCCGTTCCAGAACGTGCGCTATCTCGACAAGCGCCTGCTGACGCTGGACAGCACGGATGCCGAACCCATGCTGACGGCCGAGAAGCAGCGCGTGGTCATCGACTGGTACGTGCGCTGGCGCATCTCCGAGCCTTCGGAGTACATCCGCAACGTCGGCCTCGACGAAGCCGCGGGCACGATGCAGCTCAACCGCGTGGTGCGCAATGCGTTCCAGGAAGAGATCAACAAGCGCACCGTCAAGGACCTGCTGGCCGACAAGCGCGAAGCGCTGATGGCCGACGTCAAGCGCGAAGTGCTCGAATCCGTGCGCGGCGCCAAGCCCTGGGGCATGGACGTGGTCGATGTGCGCATCACGCGCGTCGACTATGCCGAATCGATCACCGAGTCGGTCTACCGCCGCATGGAAGCCGAGCGCAAGCGCGTGGCCAACGAGCTGCGCTCGACCGGCGCCGCCGAGGGCGAGAAGATCCGCGCCGATGCCGATCGCCAGCGCGAGGTCACGGTGGCCAACGCCTACCGCGATGCGCAGAAGATCAAGGGCGAGGGCGATGCCGAAGCCGCGCGCGTCTACGCCGAGGCCTTCGGCCGCGACCCGCAGTTCGCGCAGTTCTACCGCAGCCTCGAAGCCTACAAGGCCAGCTTCAGCAAAAAGAGCGACGTGCTGGTGCTCGACCCCTCGTCGTCGGAATTCTTCAAGGCGATGCGCGGCGGCGCGGCGGCACCTGCCAGGTAAGCACGCGGCGCGCGCCGCACGCAACCACACAAGAGGGGCTTCGGCCCCTCTTTGCATTGCAGGCTGCAGTCCGCATGCCAGCAGGAGTCGCCGTCGATGGCAAGCAATAACGTGCAGCGAGGATAGGCCTTGGGGCCATGGAAGGGTGGGAGGCCACCATGTTCCCGTAGAATCGCGTTTTTAACAGCCTCCCATTTTTCCATGTCTGCTTGGGTCCTGCCGGATCACATCGCCGATGTATTGCCTTCCGAGGCACGGCACATCGAAGAATTGCGTCGAGGATTGCTCGACACGGCGCGTAGCTATGGGTATGAGCTGGTCATGCCCCCCCTTCTGGAGCATCTGGAGTCCCTGCTGACGGGTACCGGCGAAGCACTGGACCTGCAGACGTTCAAGCTGGTCGACCAGCTTTCGGGACGTTCGCTGGGCCTGCGCGCCGACACCACCCAGCAGGTGGCCCGCATCGATGCGCATCTGCTCAATCGCCGCGGCGTCACGCGCCTGTGCTATTGCGGCCCCGTGCTCCATACCCGTCCCGACCGTCCCCGCGCCACGCGCGAGCCGCTGCAGTTCGGCGCCGAGATCTACGGCCATGCCGGGCTCGAGGCCGATCTGGAGGCGCTGCTGCTGTCCCTGGCCTGCCTGCGCAGCGCCCAGGTCAGCAACGTCAGCGTCGACATGGCCGACGTGCGCGTGGTGCGCAGCCTGCTGGCCGGCGTCAAGCTCGACGCTCCGGTGCTGCATGCGGTGCATGGCGCGCTTGCGACCAAGGACGCGAGCGAGCTGGCGCGCCTGACGCGCGATTTTCCCGCGGCGTCGCGCGAAGGTCTCAAGGCGCTGCTGCAGCTCTATGGCGACGTGCAGGTGCTGGACGAGGCCGAAAAGGCGCTGGCCGGCGTGCCGGGCGTGTCCGAGGTGCTGGCCCATCTGAAGTGGCTGGCCGCGCGTCTCGAGGGTGTGAACGTGACCTTCGACCTCGCCGACCTGAGCGGCTACGGCTACTACAGCGGCACGCGCTTTGCGATGTACGTGCCCGGCGCCAGCGATGCGCTGGTGCGCGGCGGCCGCTATGACGAAGTCGGCGCGGTGTTCGGTCGCAACCGTCCCGCGGCAGGCTTCAGCCTGGACATCAAGCAACTGGTCGGCGTCGTTCCCGCGCGCGCCCTCAAGGCCGCGATCCGCGCGCCCTGGGGCGATGCGCAGGACGTGGGTGCGGCCATCGCCGCCTTGCGCCAGCAGGGCGAGACCGTGGTCTGCATCCTGCCGGGCCACGAAAACGAAGTGGACGAATTTCACTGTGACCGAGAACTGGTGCAAGTCGCCGGTCAATGGGTCGTACAAGCCGTTTCCGGCATTTGACAATTCATCGGAATGAATATGAAAGCAAGCAAGGGTCGCAATGTGGTCGTGGTCGGCACCCAGTGGGGTGACGAAGGCAAGGGCAAGCTGGTGGATTGGCTCACGGAAAGCGCCCAGGGCGTCGTGCGCTTCCAGGGCGGCCACAATGCCGGCCATACCCTGGTCATCAACGGCGTCAAGACCGCGCTGCACCTGATTCCCAGCGGCATCATGCGCGCCGGCGTCAAGTGCTACATCGGCAACGGCGTGGTGCTGTCGGCGGCCAAGCTGTTCGAGGAAATCGAAGGCCTGGAAAAGGCCGGCGTGGAAGTGCGCAACCGCCTGCGCGTGAGCGAGGCCTGCCCGCTGATCCTGCCTTTCCATGCAGCGCTGGACGTGGCGCGCGAAGCCGCGCGCGAGCAGGGCGGCACCGAAAAGATCGGCACCACCGGACGCGGCATCGGCCCTTCCTATGAAGACAAGATCGCGCGCCGTGCGCTGCGCGTGCAGGATCTGAAGTACCCCGAGCGCTTCGCGACCAAGCTGCGCGAGCTGCTGGCGCTGCACAACCACATCCTGGTGCATGTGCTGGGCTCGAAGAACTTCAGCTTCGGCGACGGCCTCAAGCCCTATATCGTCGACGGCGAAGTGCAGTTCGATGCGGTCTATGACGAAGCCATGCGCCACGCCGAGCTGCTCAAGCCGATGATGGCCGACGTCTCGCGCGAGCTCAACGAAGCCCACCAGGCCGGCGGCAACCTGCTGTTCGAAGGCGCGCAGGGCACGCTGCTCGACGTCGACCACGGCACCTATCCTTATGTGACCTCGAGCAACTGCGTCGCCGGCAATGCCGCGGCCGGCTCGGGCGTGGGCCCCGGCATGCTGCACTACGTGCTGGGCATCACCAAGGCGTACTGCACGCGCGTCGGCGGCGGCCCGTTCCCCACCGAACTCGACTGGGAAAAGGAAGGCACGCCCGGCTATCACATGAGCACCATCGGTGCCGAAAAGGGCGTCACGACGGGTCGCAGCCGCCGCTGCGGCTGGTTCGATGCGGCGCTGCTCAAGCGCTCGGCCCAGGTCAACGGCCTGTCCGGCCTGTGCATCACCAAGCTCGACGTGCTCGACGGCCTGGAAGAACTCAAGCTCTGCGTGGGCTATGAGCTCGACGGCGAGACCATCGACCTGCTGCCCATGGGCGCGGACGACATCGCACGCTGCAAGCCGATCTACGAAACCATTCCCGGCTGGACCGACACCACCGTGGGCGTGACCGACTACGACGCGCTGCCGGCCTCGGCCCGCCGCTATCTGGACCGCATCGCCGAAGTCACGGGCGTGCCGATCGCGATGGTCTCGACCAGCCCCGATCGCGATCACACGATCCTCATGCACAACCCCTACAGCGCGGCCTGAAGGCCGGCTGAACCCACAGGAACGCACCATGTTGACCGAAGACGGTAACCACCTGTACGTAAGCTATGACGAATACCACGGCCTGATCGAGAAGCTCGCGCTCAAGATCCACCAGTCGGGCTGGGAATTCGACACCATCCTGTGCCTGGCACGCGGTGGCCTGCGTCCGGGCGACATCCTGAGCCGCATTTTCGACAAGCCCCTGGCCATCATGTCCACGAGCTCCTACCGCGCCGAAGCCGGCACGGTGCAGGGCCATCTGGACCTCGCGCGCTTCATCACCACGCCGAAGGGCGAGATCGCCGGGCGCGTGCTGCTGGTCGACGACCTCGCGGACTCGGGCCACACGCTCAATGCCGTGGTGGGAATGCTCAAGAGCAACTACGCGCCGATCACCGAGCTGCGCAGCGCCGTGATCTGGACCAAGGGCCTGTCGAACTTCAAGGCCGACTATTCGGTGGAATTCCTGCCGACGAACCCGTGGATCCACCAGCCGTTTGAAAGCTACGACAACCTGGGTCCCCAGAAATTGCTCGAAAAGTGGAAGCTGTAAGCTTTTGCCGAATCGCCCAAAAGACCGCTTCGGCGGTCTTTTTTCATGGCGTCAAACTGTTGGTTTTAGCTAACATCTGGTAGTGGGCTCCGGGGTGCGGCTGCACGCCGGGCAGGGTGGCGATACACTGCATCCACTCTAGAAAGCGGTGGTTTGTGAAGCGCAATTCTTTCGAGCAGCGACGCGCTGCGCTGGCATTCATCGGACTGGCCGGGCTGTCCGCCAGATCGGCATTTGCGGCTACGCCTGCGGTCCCAGCCGCGGCTGCGGCCAAAGCGGTACCTGCGGTCGCCCCGGCCAAGCCCCCTGCGGCGCCCCCGGCCAAGGCGCCCCCCATCTTTGTGCTCAATTCGCTCGATGCCTCGGTCAGCGTGATCGACCCCGAGCGCTGGGTCGAGACCGCGCGCATCCCGACCGGCAAGGAGCCGCACCACCTCTACCTCACGCCCGACGAGAAATCGCTGATCGTGGCCAATGCGCTGGGCGATTCGCTGACTTTCCTCGACCCGCGCACGGCCCAGGTGCAGCGCGTGGTGCGCGACATCTCCGACCCCTACCACCTGCGTTTCAGCCCCGACATGAAGTGGCTGGTCACGGCCGCCAACCGGCTCGACCACATCGACTTCTACCGCTGGGACGGCCAGAACCCAGTGCTTGCCAAGCGCGTGGTCACGGCCAAGACGCCCAGCCATCTGTGGATCGATGCGCGCAGCGCGACGCTCTACTCGACGATGCAGGACAGCGACGAGCTGGTCGCGATCGACATGGCGACGCAGGTCATCACCGCGCGCGTGCGCACCGGCCCGATGCCCGCCGACATCTACGGCAGCCCCGACGGACGCCGGCTGTATATCGGCCTCACGGGCAGCGACAGCGTCGAGGTGTTCGACATCTCGGCCGGCCCGCCGCGCAACCTGGCGCTGATCAAGACCGGCAAGGGCGCGCATGCGTTCCGCGCCGCGGGTGACAAGCGCCATCTCTATGTCAGCAACCGCGTGGCCAACACCATCGGCAAGATCGACATGCAGACCCAGCAGCTGGTCGACACCTACCCCGCACCGGGCGGGCCGGACTGCATGGATGTGTCGGCCGACGGCCGCTACATCTACCTGAGCTCGCGCTGGGCGCGCAAGCTGTCGGTGATCGACACCGTGGAGAAGAAGGTCGTGCGCCAGGTCAACGTCGGCAAGTCGCCGCACGGTGTCTGGACGCTGGCGCACGCGCCGCGCTGAGCCAGGCGTCGCCATGAAGCTGCGTCGCACCGTGCTGATGGCCGCCTGCCTGCTGGGCACCGGCGGAATTTCCCCGGGCGCCTGGGCGCAGGACAGCTGCAAGCCGCTCTATCTCACTTTCGACACCGGCCATATGGGCGTGGCGCCGCTGGTGGCCGAGGTGTTGAAGCGCCAGCAGGTGCAGGTGACCTTCTTCGGGGCCAACGAGGCAACCAAGGAGGGCGATGGCAGCCTGGGCGATCACTGGGCGCCGTGGTGGCGCGCACGCGCCGCCGAAGGCCATGCGTTTGCCTCGCATACCTGGTCGCATGCCTACTGGCGCGGCGATCTCGGCACCGCCGCCGCGCCGGCGTTTCGCGTCAAGCCTTCGGCCGGCCCGCGCGAAGGGCAGACCTATACGCTCGACGCCGCGGGTTACTGCGCCGAGATCGCGCAGGCCGCCGACCGGCTGCAGCAGATCACGGGCAAGAAGCCGCTGCCGCTGTTTCGCGCGCCCGGCGGCAAGACCTCGCCGGCGCTGCTGGCCGCGGCGCGTTCGTGCGGCTGGGCGCATGTCGGCTGGTCGCCCGCGGGCTTCCTGGGCGACGAGCTCCCTAGTGAACGCTATAGCAACAAGGCCTTGCTGGCCCAGGCGCTGCAGCGTATTCGCAGCGGTGATATCTTGTTGGCCCATCTCGGGATCTGGTCGCGCAAGGATGCGTGGGCGCCGGCGGTGCTCGAGCCGCTGCTGGTCGGGCTCAAGCAGCAGGGCTTTTGCTTTCGCACGCTCGATACCCATCCCGACTACAAAAATTGGATAAGTCAGCCCCGTTGAGTGGAGCAGTGAATGCAGGCATTGGTCGATTGGTTCAACGCGGTACAGCAGCAGTTGTTCGAGGGGGTGGTGCAGCCGGTGCTGTTCTGGCTGGGCATGGCGCATCTGCTCGAAGACGGCTACACGGCCACGGGCTGGCTGCTGGTGGGGCTGATCCAGCTGGCGGTGATGGTGCTGCTGATCGCACCGCTGCAGCGGCTGTGGCCGGTCGAGGCCGTGACCGACCGGCGTGCGATCCGCGTGGACATGTTCTACACGCTGGTGCACCGGCTGGGGCTGTTTCGCATCGTGCTGTTCTTCTCGGTCGATCCGCTGTGGGACCAGCTGTTCGGCACGCTGCGTGTCTGGGGCCTGCCGACCTATCATCTTGACAATCTCTGGCCCGGCATCACCGACCAGGCCTGGGTCAGCCTGCTGCTGTACCTGGTGGTGTTCGACCTGCTCGACTACTGGATCCACCGCGGCCAGCACCAGATCGGCTGGTGGTGGAAGCTGCACGCGCTGCACCACTCGCAGCGCCAGATGACGATGTGGAGCGACAACCGCAACCATCTGCTCGACGACCTGCTGCGCGACAGCATCATCGTGCTGGTGGCGCAATTGATTGGCCTGGCGCCGGGCCAGTTCGTCGCCATCGTCGCGATCACCCAGCTCAGCGAGAGTCTGCACCACGCGAACCTGCGACTGTGGTTTGGACGCATCGGCGAGCGCCTGTGGGTCAGCCCACGCTTTCATCGGCGCCACCACACCATCGGCATCGGCCACGAGAGTGCGGCCGGCAAGCGGGTGCGCCTGGGGGGCAACAACTTCGGCGTGCTGCTGCCCTGGTGGGACATCCTGTTTGGCACCGCCAATTTCGAACGGCGCTATGACCCTACCGGCATCCGGGATCAAGTCGAGCCCGACGCCCAAGGTCGCCTGCGTGACTATGGACAGGGCTTCTGGGCCCAGCAGTGGCGTGGGGTTCTGCGTTTGATGGATCGCGCTTGACGCGCGCAATCGGTATGCTAGGGGGTATGCGACTGCTTATCGACTCCTTCTGGCGTGCAGCAGCTTACTGTCTGCACAAACGGGTGATCCTCTGGTCGCTCGTTCCTTTGCTGTTCATGGCGCTGCTTTCGGGCGTGCTCGGATACTTCTTCTGGGGGCCCGCCGTGCAGTGGGTGCAGGGCGTGCTCGAGGGCGCGAACTGGCTGCAGGCCTTCTGGAACTGGCTGCAGGCGCGCGGCGTGGGCTTTGGCTCGGCGGCCATTGCGCCGGTGCTGGTGGTGCTGGTCGGCATGCCGATCATCGTCGTGCTGTCGCTGCTGCTCGTGGCGCTGTGCATGGCGCCGGCGCTGGTCAGGCTGGTGGCCGAGCGGCGCTTCCCGCTGCTCGAACGCAAGCAGGGCGGCTCGGTGTGGGCCAGCCTCGCCTGGTCGCTGGGCTCGACGCTGGTGGCGCTGATCGCGCTGGTCATTTCGGTGCCGCTGTGGTTCGTGCCGCCGCTGGTGCTGGTCATTCCGCCGCTGATCTGGGGCTGGCTGACCTACCGCGTGATGGCTTTCGATGCGCTGTCCGAGCATGCGAGCAAGCGCGAGCGGCAGGTGATCTTCCTGCGCCACCGCTACAGCCTGATGGCGATGGGCGTGGTCTGCGGCTACCTGGGCGCGGCGCCGGCCATCGTCTGGGCCTCGGGCATGCTGTTCCTTGCGGCATTCTGGGTGCTGATTCCGCTGGCGATCTGGATCTACGCGCTGGTCTTTGCGTTTTCCTCGCTGTGGTTCGCGCATTTCTGCCTGGCCGCACTCGAGCGGCTGCGCGCGGGCCCGCAGCCGGTCGACGCCGCCGAAGTGGTGCCGCCGCTGGCGCCGCACGACACGGCCGCCGCGCCGCCTCTTTCTCCCCCTCTCAAGTGAGCGTTCATGGATTTGCAGTTTGGCGCCATCATCATTGGCGATGAGATTCTTTCGGGCAAGCGCGCGGACAAGCATCTGTCCAAGCTGATCGAGCTGCTGGCCGCACGCGGCCTGTCCCTGGCGCATGCCGAATACATCGGCGACGACCGTCCGCGGCTCACGGCCGCACTGGAGCGCGCCTTCGACAGCGCCAGCGTGGTGTTTTCCTTTGGCGGCATCGGCGCCACGCCCGACGACCACACGCGCCAGTGCGCGGCGCAGGCGCTGGGCGTGCCGCTGGCGCTGCACCCGCAGGCGGTGGCGCTGATCGAGGAGCGCATGCGCGATGTCGCGCTGGAGAAGGGCGAGCTGTTCGAGCCCGCGCGCCCTGACAACGTGCACCGGCTGCAGATGGGCAACTTCCCCGAGGGCGCGAGCATCATCGCCAACCCCTACAACAAGATTCCGGGCTTTTCCTGCAGCGGCCGCGCCGGTGGCACGGTGCATTTCGTGCCGGGTTTCCCGGTCATGGCCTGGCCGATGGTCGAAAGCGTGCTGGACCAGCATTACGCGCCGCTGTTTCATGGCCCTGCGCGCCAGGAGCGATCGGTGCTGGTGTTCGGCATCGGAGAGGCTACACTCACGCCGCTGATGCAGCAGCTCGAGGCGGGCCATGGGGGCATTCGTGTCTTCAGCCTGCCCAGCGTGGACCATGCAGAGCATGGCGCGCATATCGAGCTCGGCATCAAGGGGCCGGTCGCAGCGGTGGATGCGGCCTGGCCTGCACTGATTGAGGGATTGCACTCTTTTGGTGCCAATTGGAGCACCGAAGTGGTGCGAGATAGGTAAGCTTTTCGGCCATTCCTGGCTTGCACCGCTTTGGTGAAACCAGGGATGCTCCGGGACGGTGCTTCAGCCCGGGCGGGGTGAAGCGCTGCGGGGAGGGCAGGGCGGGCGTGGACAAAGCTGGCACGCAAACTGCTTGAAATACCGCGACATTTTTTGAACAAGCCGTTTTTGCAGGAGACCCTGATGGCTAAGACCGTTGCAGATGTGATGAAGATGGTGAAGGAGAACGAGGTCAAGTTTGTTGACCTGCGTTTCACCGATACCCGTGGCAAGGAACAGCACGTCACCGTGCCCGTGTCGCACTTCGATGAAGACAAGTTCACTTCGGGCCATGCATTCGACGGCTCCTCGGTGGCAGGCTGGAAGGGCATCGAAGCCTCGGACATGCAGCTCATGCCCGATCCCAACACCGCGAACATCGACCCGTTCTTCGAAGAGACGACACTGTTCCTGCAGTGCGACGTGATCGAGCCCAGCGACGGCAAGGCCTATGACCGCGATCCGCGCTCGATCGCCAAGCGCGCCGAAGCCTATCTGAAGGCCTCGGGCCTGGGCGACACCGCCTACTTCGGACCCGAACCCGAATTCTTCATCTTCGACGGCGTGCGCTGGACGAACGAACCCGGCCACGTGAGCTTCGAGATCGAAGAGTACGAAGCCCCCTGGAACACCGGCACCAAGTTCGACTCGGGCAACCGCGGCCACCGTCCCACGACCAAGGGCGGCTATTTCCCCGTGCCCCCCGTCGACAGCACGCAGGACATGCGCGCCGAGATGTCGCTGATCCTCGAATCGCTGGGCATCCCGGTCGAAGTGTTCCACCACGAAGTGGCGGGCGCCGGCCAGAATGAAATCGGCACGCGCTTTTCCACGCTGGTGGAACGCGCCGACTGGACGCAGCAGCTCAAGTACGTGGTCTGGAACGTCGCCAACACCTATGGCAAGACGGCGACCTTCATGCCCAAGCCCTACGCTGGCGACAACGGCTCGGGCATGCACGTGCACCAGTCGATCTGGAAAGACGGCAAGAACCTGTTTGCCGGTGACGGCTATGCCGGTCTGTCCGACTTCGCGCTGTACTACATCGGCGGCATCATCAAGCACGCCCGTGCCCTGAACGCCATCACGAACCCCGGCACCAACAGCTACAAGCGCCTGGTGCCCGGCTTCGAAGCCCCGGTGAAGCTGGCCTACTCGGCCAAGAACCGCTCGGCCTCGATCCGCATCCCTTATGTCGCGAACCCCAAGGGCCGCCGCATCGAAGCGCGCTTCCCCGATCCACTGGCCAACCCTTACCTGTGCTTCTCGGCACTGATGATGGCTGGTCTGGACGGCGTGGAAAACAAGATCCATCCCGGCGAAGCCGCGACCAAGGATCTCTACCATCTGCCCCCGGAAGAAGACAAGCTGGTGCCCACCGTGTGCCACAGCCTGGACCAGGCCCTGGAAGCGCTGGACGCCGACCGCGGCTTCCTGACCAAGGGCGGCGTGTTCTCGGACTCGATGCTCGATGCCTATATCGAGCTGAAGATGACCGAAGTCACGCGCTTCCGTCAGGCAGTGCACCCCGTCGAGTACGACATGTACTACTCGCTGTAAAGCAAGTAGCACAGCCTCTGACATTGGGCGTGTCCCAGTTCAGAGGCAGCGAGGAAGGGCCGCCCCGCACCGAGGCTGCCGTCCCCCTCCACCGAAGGTTGAGAGGGGAAAGCGGCGTAAGCCGCTCAGGGGGTGTAGAAAATTAAGCGGCGCAAGCCGCTTTTTTTTCGGGCTGATGGCGCGGGTACGGCGCACGAGCAGCGGGTCAATTCGCCTGTTTGTCACCGGTTCAAGCGATACTGGGGGGTAGAGCGCCAGGCGGATTGCAGGCGCCGCAGAACGAGGGATGAGTCATGAAGAAAGCGCTGGTACTTCTGTTGTTGCCGCTGCTGGGCTCCCTGGCCTGGTCGCAAAGCACCATCTACCGCTGCGGCAACGAATACACCAACAATGCCAGCCGGGCCAAGGAGCAGGGCTGCAAGCCCGTCGATGGCGGGCATGTGACCGTGATCCATGGCGATGCACGCCCGGCCGCGCCTGCCGCCGCTGCATCCCCGGCGCCGGCGGCGCGCGCCAGCGCGCCCGCGCCGCGCGCCGACAGCAGCGCGCAGCGCGCGCGCGACTCCGATGCGCGCGCCATCCTGCAGGGCGAGCTGGCCCTGTCGCAGGAGCGCATGGCCCAGCTGGAGCTCGAATACAACAACGGCTACCCCGAGCGCTCGGCGCTCGAGCTGCGCAATCCCCAGGCCCATATCGACCGCACCGCCAGCCTCAAGGCGCAGATCGCGCGCTACCAGAGCGACATCGCCGGCCTGCGCCGCGAGATCGCGCGCCTGCCTGCCGCCTCTGCCGGGGGGGCTGCGCAAGTCCCCGTGAACTGAAGACCCACATGCCCCTTTCCCCCGAGATCCGGCGCGCCGAGAGCGCCTACCATGTGTTCGATTCGCTGTGCACGCTCACCGCCGTGCTGCAGCTCGATGGTTCGGTGCTGTTTGCGAATGCGGCCCTGGAAAATGCGCTTGGATTGTCGCGGCGCATGCTCGAGGGCTGCGATTTCGCCGAGCACTTTGCCGACCCGACGCTGCTGCACAAGGCCATGGACGGCGCGCGCGTGCAGGACTACGCGGCGCTGCGCTTCGAGGCCAGCCTGCGGCGCCAGGCCAAGGAATCGATTCCGATGCAGGTCATCGTGTCGATCACCGAAGGAACGGGCCATGTGCTGCTCGAGATGTCGCCGCTCGAGCAGCAGGTGCGCCAGGACCGCGAGGAGCGCCTGCTCGAGCAGACGCAGGCGCACAAGGAGCTGATCCGCAACCTCGCGCACGAGATCAAGAACCCGCTGGGCGGCATCCGCGGCGCGGCGCAGCTGCTCGAGATGGACCTCGACAGTCCCGAGATGCGCGAGTACACCCAGGTGATCGTGCACGAGGCCGACCGCCTGCAGAGCCTGGTCGACCGGCTGCTTGCGCCGCACCGCCACCCGCATCTGGTGGGCGACGTCAACATCCACGAGGTCTGCGAACGCGTGCGCTCGCTGGTGCTGGTCGAGTACCCGCAGGGCCTGACCGTGCGCCGCGACTACGACACCTCGATTCCCGAGTTCCGCGGCGACCGCGCGCAGCTGATCCAGGCGGTGCTCAACATCGTGCAGAACGCCGCGCAGGCGCTGTCCGGGCGCATTGCCGAGGGCGATGCGTGCATCACCTTGCGCACCCGCGTCGCGCGCCAGGTAACTTTTGGCAAGCAACGCTACCGGCTGGCATTGGAATTGCATGTGATAGACAACGGACCGGGCGTGCCAGAGACCATCAGGGACAGGATTTTCTATCCCCTGGTGTCTGGACGGGATGGCGGATCGGGTCTGGGGCTGACGTTGGCCCAGACCTTTGTGCAGCGGCACGATGGCTTGATCGAATGCGACAGCCAGCCAGGCTGCACCGATTTCCGCATTCTCATCCCCTTGCCCTGAGGTCCCTGACAAACCCATTGCGGAAGGAAGCGAGAAAGTATGAAGCCGATCTGGATAGTAGATGACGACCCCTCGATCCGCTTCGTCCTGGAGAAGGCCCTGGCACGCGAGAACCTGCCGACCCGCAGCTTCACGAATCCGCGCGAAGTGCTCGAGGCGCTGGCCGATGTGGACCCCAGCGATGCGACGCGCCAGCCGCCCCAGGTGCTGGTCAGCGACATCCGCATGCCTGGCGGCTCGGGCCTGCAGCTGCTCGAGCAGGTCAGGACGCAGCAGCCCGGCTTGCCGGTGATCATCATGACGGCCTACTCCGATCTGGACAGCGCCGTCTCGGCCTTCCAGCGCGGGGCCTTCGAGTACCTGGCCAAGCCTTTCGACCTGCCCAAGGCGGTGGAGCTGATCCGCCGCGCGGTCGAGGAAAGCCAGCGCGAGGAGATCATCGAGGACCAGACGCCGCTCAACGCCGAGATGCTGGGCCAGGCGCCGGCCATGCAGGACGTGTTCCGCGCGATCGGCCGGCTCAGCCAGAGCCAGGTCACGGTGCTGATCACGGGCGAATCGGGTTCGGGCAAGGAGCTGGTGGCGCGCGCGCTGCACAAGCATTCGCCGGTGTCGGGCGGGCCTTTCGTGGCCATCAACACCGCGGCCATCCCCAAGGACCTGCTGGAAAGCGAGCTGTTCGGCCACGAGCGCGGCGCGTTCACCGGCGCGCAGACGCAGCGCCGCGGGCGCTTCGAGCAAGCCGATGGCGGCACGCTGTTTCTCGATGAGATCGGCGACATGCCTTTCGATCTGCAGACACGGCTGCTGCGCGTGCTGTCCGACGGGCATTTCTACCGCGTCGGCGGCCATGCGCCGGTCAAGTCGCAGGTGCGCGTCATTGCCGCCACCCACCAGGACCTGGAGCAGCGCGTGCGCGAAGGCGGTTTCCGCGAGGATCTGTTCCACCGCCTGAACGTCATTCGCCTGCGCCTGCCGGCGCTGCGCGAGCGCCGCGAAGACGTGCGCATGCTGGCACGCCACTTCCTGCAGCAAAGCGCGCGCCAGCTCGGCGTCGAGCCCAAGCGGATTGCCGAATCGGCGCTGGAGCGGCTCGAGTCGTTCTCGTTTCCGGGCAATGTGCGCCAGCTCGAGAACATCTGCCACTGGCTCACGGTGATGGCGCCGGCGCAGCAGATCTCGGTCAAGGACCTGCCGCCCGAAGTGCTGCGGTCGCCGGTGGCCGCCAGCGCGCCCGTGGCCCAGAACGCAGTGGAGCACGACAGCGGGTTCGTGGCCGAGCGCGAAGAGGCACCGGCGGAAAGCTTCGCGCCGCGCGCAGTGCAGGCGCCGCTGGCGTCGCTGGCCAATGGGGCCGATCAGCCCGCGGTGGCCGCTGCAGCCTTGTCCACCTGGGAGCCGTTGCTCGATGTGCAGGCGCGCCAGTTGCTGGAAAACGGCCAGGCCGATGTCTGGGATGTGCTGACGCGGCGCTTCGAGTCGCATCTGATCCGCACCGCGCTGCAGGTCACGCACGGCCGTCGCATGGAGGCTGCACAACGCCTGGGCATTGGCCGCAACACCATCACGCGCAAGATCCAGGAGCTGGGCCTCGAGGCGGGCGAGGAGCACTGAGCGGCTCCAGGGGCGGCGGGGCCGCGCAGCGTGGTCCCGCTCCTACGCCAAGGCGTCGGGCGCACTGACCCTTGGATTTTTCCCACGGGAAGACAATCGGGGTAGATTGTTTTGTGCGGAAAGTGCCTTTCATGCCAGTTCCCTGGATTGCCGATGATTTCTTCTCGCGCCGAGCGCAGCGCCCGCCGCGCGCGGTCGTCAGGGATCAGCGGCGGGCATTCGCCACAAGCGATGCCGTCAACGAAAGCCCGAAAATTCAAGCCCACCATGAAGCGGCGCAGGATGAGTTCTGGCATGACCACTACCATCTCGAACCTTACTATGTGAATGGTCGCGGCTATGACCAGTACCGGCCGGCCTATGAGCTCGGATGGCGGGCGGCGCTGCAATACCCCGGTGATTTCTCTTCCGTCATGTCGGTGCTCGAGGCGCAGTGGCAACGCGACAGCGGCGCGAGCCTGCTCGACTGGCGCCAGGTGGCCTGCGCCGTGAAGGCTGCCTGGGAGCGCATGCGCCATGTGGGCCCGGCGGTGGGCATGTCGCCTGTGCAACTGCTGGCGCTGCTGCAGGCCTTGCAGCGTCTGAACCTGCAGACCGCCAAATGCCTGCGCCTGGCCGTGGAGCAGGCGCCTCCGGGTCTTTTGCAGCAGATGCTCCAGCGCCATGTGCAGGCTTTCGAAGCCGCGGGCGCCGAGCTGCAGCATGAATTCGCGTTGCCCACGCAGGACCGCAATCCCCAGGGCCTGTCCAGTTCGCTGCAGCGCGGCTGGGAGTCGGTCAAGGCCATGCTCGGCCAGCCGACGATGCCCAGCCTGATGAATGCCAGCGAGGATGCAGAACGCATGCTGCTTGCGGCCTACCGTACGGCGCTGCGCGAAAGCGTGCCCGAAGCCGCGCGCGCGGTGCTGCAGCGCCAGGCGATGGCGGTGCAGCGCGGCATCGAAGCGCTGCATTGGCTGCGCTCCTGTCTCCCCCTTTGACCGCTGTCAGCCCAGTGTGACCACCACCGGCGTGTGGTCGCTGGGCTGCGGGTTCTTGCGTGGCGCGCGGTCGATCACGCAGGCGCTCACGCTCGGGCGCAGGGCTTCGCTGACCAGGATATGGTCGATGCGCAGGCCGCGGTTCTTCTGGAAGCCCAGCATGCGGTAATCCCACCACGAATAGCTTTTCTCGGGCTGCTCGAACAGCCGGAAGGCATCGCACATGCCCAGATCGAGCAGGTCGCGGAAATGCTGGCGCTCCTCGGTGGTGTGGTGGATGGTCTCGCGCAGGCCTTCGGGATCGAAGGAGTCGCGGTCCTCGGGCGCGACGTTGAAGTCGCCGACCAGCACCAGCCGCTCGCTCTGCGCCAGTTCCTTGCGCACCCATTCGCGCAGCGCCTCTAGCCAGCGCATCTTGTAGGCGAACTTTTCGCTGCCCGGCGCCTGGCCGTTGACGAAATAGCCGTTGATCAGGCGAAGTGGACCGCTCTCCGTGTCGAGCGTCGCGGCAATGATGCGCGCCTGGGGATCATCATGCTCGGGAATGTTGCGCACCACGTCGCGCGCGGGCGTGCGGCTCAGGATGGCGACGCCGTTGTAGGTCTTCTGTCCATGCGTCACCGCGTGGTAACCCGCTTCCTGCAGCGCCAGCAGCGGGAACTTGTCGTCGGTCAGCTTGAGCTCCTGCAGGCCCAGTGCATCGACCGGATTGGCCTGCAGCCAGTCAAGCACCTGGGGCAGGCGCACGGTGAGGGAGTTGACGTTCCAGGTGGCGATTTTCATGGGCTCGGGCTTTCTTGATTCATCCAGTGGCCTCTATTGGACCGCAATTCCACCCCTGCAGAACACAAGAAAAAGGCCCAGGAATTCCTGGGCCTGGTAGGGAAGCGCGAAAACTCAACGCACGATGCGGCAGGCGCTGTCGCGGCTCGCGGCGTCGGGCAACTGCAGCACGCCGGACAGCTCGGCGGTCTTGCCGCTGCTGTCGCGCGTCAGCAGGTTGTTGAAGGTGATGGTGCCCAGGGTCAGGTTGACCGTTGCGCGCTCGAGGTTGGTGCCATCCTTGACGAAGTTGAAGGTGGTCACACCGATCTTGATGTGATCGCCGCGCAGCGCCGGCGTGGCGTTGTTGTTGGTGGGGTAGGCGTAGCGGATATCGCCGATGATGCCCAGCGTGCGGTCGCCCGAGACCTTGGTCACGTTGTCGAAGTTGAACGCGCATTCGTTCGGGCCGGCGGTGCTGGTGTCCTTGACGCCGGTCAGGCCGATGTTGGTGCTGCCGTAGAAGCCGTTGATGTTGGGGTCGGTGGAGTTGGAGATACGCAGGATGCCGGTTTCGCCGGTGGGCTCCGGATCGTCATCGTTGCCGCCGCCGCAGCCCACGAGGGCCAGTGCCAGGCTGGCCGTGGCGAGGTAGAAGAACTTTTTGCGCAGGGGGTGGAAGGGGGTCATTTTCGGTCCTGGTCAATGGATGGAATATTGATATGTGGCCGACTGAGCGACCGCCCCCAGATGCTCGCAAATGTAACGACCTTGCGATCCTCCAAAAATGCCGTTTTCATGCCGGAGCAAGCGGAACGCGGCTGTCAGTCTATTCCTTCAAACCAGCCCGGGCACCAGGTGCGCGGCGGGGCGCAAACATGAAAAAAAGCGGCGCACGCTGGCAGGTGACATGTGTTCTGCGCTAAAAAGGTGGGTGGAGCGCGCCCTGCGGGGCGCGTGCATGTTCTTGGCTCCCCATCAAAGAGGTTTTTCATGAGTTCCAGCTACGCAGATACCCGTCTTTTGATCAACAACCAGTGGCAGGATGCCGCCGATGGCCGCACCGACCCGGTGATCAATCCCGCCACGGGCAAGGAAATCGGCAAGGTCGCGCATGCCGGCGTGAAGGACCTGGACAAGGCCCTGGCAGCGGCGCAAAAGGGCTTCGAGATCTGGCGTGCCACGTCCCCCGTCGAGCGCCAGCGCATCATGCGCGCGGCCGCGGCCCTGGTGCGCGAGCGCGCCGACCAGATCGCCACGCTGATGACGCTCGAGCAGGGCAAGCCGCTGGCCGAGGCGCGTGCCGAAGCGCTGGCCTGCGCGGCAATGACCGAATGGTTTGCCGACGAAGGCCGCCGCGTGCATGGCCGCATCGTGCAGGGCGCGAACCTGGCAAGCCACCAGATGGTGCTCAAGCAGCCGATCGGCCCGGTCGCGGCCTTCACGCCCTGGAACTTCCCGCTCAACCAGATCTCGCGCAAGATCGGCCCGGCGCTGGCCACCGGCTGCTCCTTCCTGGTCAAGGCGCCCGAGGAAACCCCGGCATCGCCCGCGGCCTTCCTGCAGTGCTTCGTCGACGCGGGCCTGCCCGAAGGCGTGGTCGGCCTGGTCTATGGCGACCCAGCCGAGATTTCGGACTACCTGATTGCCCACCCCATCATCCGCTTCGTGACCTTCACCGGCTCCACCGCCGTCGGCAAGCAACTGGCCGCCAAGGCCGGCGCGCACATGAAGAAGGTCGTGATGGAGCTGGGCGGCCACGCGCCGGTGATCGTTGCCGAGGATGCTGACGTCGAGATCGCCGTCAAGGCCATCGGCGCGGCCAAGTACCGCAACGCCGGCCAGGTCTGCATCGCGCCCACGCGCTACCTGGTGCATGAGTCGCTCGCGCGCGACTTCCAGCAGGCCTATGTGTCCTTCTCCGAAGGCCTCAAGGTCGGCGACGGCCTCGAGTCCGAAACCAAGATCGGCCCGCTGGTCAACGAGCGCCGCCTGCAGTCCATGCAGAAGATCATGGCCGACATCGAAGCCAAGGGTGGCGACGTCGTCACGGGCGGCAAGCGCATCGGCGATGTCGGCAACTTCTTTGCGCCGACGCTGGTCGTCAACCCCTCGATGGACTCGATGCTGTTCAACGAGGAGCCCTTTGGCCCGATTGCCGGCATGCGCACCTTCAAGGCGCTGGACGAGGCGATTGCCGAAGCCAACCGCCTGAGCTATGGCCTGTCGGCCTATGCATTCACGCGTTCGTTCAAGAACGTGCAGACGCTGTCCGACCGCGTCGAGACCGGCATGCTGTGGATCAACCAGCCCGCGGCGCCGACGGCCGATCTGCCCTTTGGCGGCATCAAGGATTCGGGCCTGGGCACCGAAGGCGGCCACGAGGCGCTCGAGGAGCACCTGATCAGCAAGGTCGTGGCGGTCACGGGCATCTAAGCCCACCCGCGCAGCGCCATGCCAGGCGGCAGGCAGGGTTCAAGCCCTGCCTGCCGCTTTTTTTTCAGGGGGGGCTGTTCATGTCGCGCAAGGCAAGCGGGGCGGGTGCCTCGGGCCTGCTTCGATATTCAACGAATCTGCGCATCAGTATCTGCGCGCCCTGGAACAGGGCCAAAAAGAAAATCAGGACCAGTGATATGAAAATCACATCCTGAACGAGATGGTGCATCGCGCGGCCTTCGATATATTCATGCGCTCACCTTAGCGCTCGGTGCCTGCACATGTCATAAATTCGCCGTAAATTCACGCGCCCTCGCTCTGGGCGCGGGGCCACGGGCATTGGAATTTACGCAGAATTTATGCGGGCTGCGTTTCTCGGCATAGAGAATTTACGCAGCTGCGGCGAATACTTCGGGTTGGCTATTTCGCCATCAAGATTCGTCAAATTTCCATGCGTTTCGGTATCAAAAGCATTAGAGGGGCTGCGGCCTTTTCGGCGGGCATATTGTTGTGCGCGCTGTCGGGCCAGGCATTGGCGCAGTGGTCGGGCAACGTGGCGCTGACTTCGGATTATGTGTGGCGCGGCTCGTCGCAGACGCGCGAGGACCCGGCGCTGCAGGGCGGCTTCAAGTACACCCACGATTCGGGTTTCTATGCCTCGGTCTGGGGTTCGGGCGTGAAGTTCGAGCCCGACAACGGCGCGCGCTCGGAGTTCGATCTGGCCGCGGGCTGGAGCGGCAAGGTCGCGGCCGACTGGGCGCTGGACCTGTACCTGCTGCGTTACCAGTATCCGTCGGCCACCAGCCGCCTGAACTGGAACGAGCTCAATGCGAGCGCGACCTGGCGCGACAACTACTGGCTCTCCGTGGGCCACTCCAGCAACGCGATGGCCAGCCGTACGCGCGGCACCTATGTGCTGCTCGGCGCGCGGGCCCCGATCAGCGCGCAGTGGCGCGTCGAGGCCAGCGTCGCGCGCTATGTGCTCGAGCGCCGCTACGCCGACAGCTACACGCACGGTGCGGTCGGTGTGGTCTGGGCCTTCAAGGCCCCCTTCGAGGCGCGCCTGACGCTGCACGCGACCGACTCGGCGACGAAGCGCCTGTTCCCCGGCATGGCCGGCAGCCGCGCCGAGTTCGCGCTGCAGGCTGCGTTCTGAAGGAGCGATGACATGTTCTCCATCCCTTTGCGGAGCCCCGCACCATGATTGAATTTGCCTTGTTCCTTGCGCTCGTGGTTGCCCTGGGCTGGCCGCTGGGCCACTACCTCGCGGCCGTGATGCGCGGCGCGCCGATGCGCAGTGACGCGCTGTTCGGCTGGATCGAGCGCCCGATCTACCGCCTGCTGGGCACGCGGCCCGAATCCGGCATGGACTGGCGCGGCTACGCCGGCGCCTTCCTGCTGAGCAACCTGGTGCTGGCGCTGCTGGTCTGGACGCTGTTCATGACCCAGGCCTGGCTGCCGCTGAACCCCGACGGCGTGCCCAACATGTCGTGGGACCTCGCGCTGCACACCATGGTGTCGTTCCTCACGAACACCAACCAGCAGCATTACTCGGGCCAGGCGCAGCTGTCGTACCTGGCGCAGATGACCGGCATCGTCGGCCTGCAGGTGGTCACGCCCGTGATGGGGCTGGCCGTCGTCGCGGCCACGTTGCGCGGGCTGTTTGGCGGGCGCCAGGCAGCCTCCGCGCAGGGCGCCGCGGGCGCCGGCGTCGAGATCGACGTCGGCAACTACTGGGCCGATGTCGTGCGTGCGACGCTGCGCTTCGTGCTGCCGCTGTGCCTGGTGCTGTCGGTGCTGCTGACCTCGCAGGGCGTGCCCGCGACGCTGGCCGCCGGACCGGTCGCGAGCCCCGTCGAGGCCACGGCCGAGCTGCGCGAGCAGAAAATCCCGCTGGGCCCGGTCGCGCCGATGGTCGCGATCAAGCAGCTGGGAAGCAACGGCGGCGGCTGGTATGGCCCCAACAGCACGGTCGCGCTCGAGAACCCGACGCCGCTGTCGAATTTCCTGCAGCTGCTGGCCATTGCGCTGATTCCGGTCGCGATCGTCTTCATGGTCGGCCCGTTCACCGGCAGGCGCCGCTTTGGCGCGATGGTGTTCGGCACGATGCTGTGCATGTCGGTCTTCTCGACCGGGCTCGCGCTGTGGTCCGAAGGCCATTCGGGCACGACCGCCGACATCGCGCTGATGGAAGGCAAGGAAGTGCGCCTGGGCGCCGAGGCCTCGGCGCTGTGGGCGGCAACGACGACGCAGGTCAACAACGGCTCGGTCAACCTGATGCTGGACTCGGCCGCGCCGCTGACCGGGCTGGTCGCCATGTCCAACATGCTGATCAACGCGATCTGGGGCGGCGTGGGCTGCGGGTTGCAGCAGTTCATCGTCTACCTGCTGCTGAGCGTGTTCATCGCCGGGCTGATGACCGGGCGCACGCCCGAGCTCTTCGGCCGCAAGATCGAGGGGCCCGAGGTCAAGCTGCTGGCGGTGCTGGTGCTGTGGCAGCCGCTGGTGATCCTGGGCTTCACCGCCGCGGCGCTGGCCATTCCGGGCCTGGCGGGCAACTCCAACCCGGGGTCGCACGGCATCAGCCAGGTGTTCTATGAGTACGTGTCGGCGTTCGCCAACAACGGCTCGGGCTTCGAGGGGCTGGGCGATGCGACGCCCTGGTGGAACCTGTCCACCGCCTTCGTACTCGCCGCGGGCCGCTACCCGGCGCTCTTGATTCCGCTGGCCATTGCCGCGATGCTCGCGCGCAAGCGCCGCGCCCCCGAAAGCCAGGGCAGCCTGCAGGTGGAGACCCCCACCTTCGCGCTCACGCTGACCGGCATCGTCATCATTCTCACGCTGCTGCAGTTCATGCCGGTGCTGGTGCTCGGCCCCGTTGCCGACCATCTGGCCCTGACGCAGCTGCTGGCGCGTTGAAGGAAATTCCATGCTCACCACTGATTCCAAGCAACGCGCAGAACGCCCGGCCGACAGCGCCGGCCAGGGCCTGGGGCCCGCGCTCCAGGCGGCCTTCGTCAAGCTCGCGCCGCAGCACATCATCAAGAACCCGGTGATGGCCGTGGTCTGGGCCGGCACGCTCGCGACCGGAGCGGCCACGCTCGCCGGCCTGGCGGCGCCGGGCTTCGGCTGGGCCGTCACGGCCATCCTGTTTTTCACCGTGCTGTTCGGCAACTATGCCGAAGCCGTGGCCGAGTCGCGCGGGCGGGGCCAGGCGGCGTCGCTGCGGCGCGCGCGCAAGGACCTGATGGCGCGGCGCATCGACAGCCAGGGGCGCGAGGACAGCGTGCCGGCGGCCGATCTGCGCCCGGGCGACCTGGTCGTGGTCGAGGCCGGGCAGCTGGTGCCCGCCGACGGCGAGATCGAGCAGGGGCTGGCGACCATCAACGAGGCCGCGGTGACCGGAGAATCCGCACCCGTGCTGCGCGAGGCCGGCACCGACCGCTCGGGCGTGATCGGCGGCACCAAGGTGCTGTCCGACCGCATCGTGGTGCGCGTCACGGCCGAGCCGGGCCACAGCTTCCTGGACCGCATGATCGCGCTGGTCGAGGGCTCGAACCGGCAAAAGACACCCAACGAGATCGCGCTGGGCATCCTGCTGATGGTGATGACGCTCACCTTCGCGATCGTCGTCGCGACGCTGCCCTTCATTGGCGGCTTCGTCGGTGTCGAGGTCAATCTGGTGCTGCTGATCGCGCTGCTGGTGTGCCTGATCCCGACGACCATCGGCGGGCTGCTGCCGGCCATCGGCATCGCGGGCATGAACCGCGCGCTCAAGGCCAATGTGCTGGCCAAGTCGGGCAAGGCCGTCGAGGTCGCGGGCGACGTCGATGTGCTGCTGCTCGACAAGACCGGCACCATCACCCATGGCGACCGCCAGGCCACGGCCTTCCACGCGCTGCCCGGAGTGGATGCGGCGCAGCTGCGCCAGGCGGCGCTGCTGGCGTCGCTGGCCGACCCGACGCCCGAGGGCAAGTCGGTGGTGCGGCTGGCGCGCGAGAAGGGCGAGCAGACCGCCGAGCCGCAGGGCGCGAGCTTCGTCGAGTTCTCGGCCCAGACCCGCATGTCGGGCGTGGACATCGGCGAGCGCGTGATCCGCAAGGGCGCGCTGGGCGCGATCACCGCGCATGTGCAGTCGCTGGACGGCCATGTGCCGGCCGAGGCCCAGGCGCGCGCCGAGCAGGTCGCGCGCACCGGCGCCACGCCGCTGGTGGTGAGCGACGGGCGCCAGGTGCTGGGCGTGATCGAGCTGTCGGACGTGATCAAGCACGGCATCAAGGAGCGCTTCGCGCGGCTGCGCGAGATGGGCATCAAGACGGTGATGATCACCGGCGACAACAAGCTCACGGCGGCGCATATCGCGGCCGAGGCCGGGGTCGACGACTACATCGCCGAGGCGCGGCCCGAGGACAAGCTCGCGCGCATCCGCGCCGAGCAGGCCGAGGGCCGGCTGGTGGCGATGGTCGGCGACGGCACGAACGATGCGCCGGCGCTGGCGCAGGCCGACATCGGACTGGCGATGAATTCGGGCACGCAGGCGGCCAAGGAGGCGGGCAACATGGTGGATCTGGACTCCGATCCCACCAAGCTGCTGGCGGTGGTGGAGATCGGCAAGCAGCAGCTGATCACGCGCGGCGCGCTGACCACCTTCTCGCTGGCCAACGACGTGTCGAAGTACTTCGCGATCCTGCCGGCGCTGTTCGCGGTGGCGATTCCGCAGATGGCGGCGCTCAACGTGATGCAGCTGTCGAGCCCGTCGAGCGCGGTGCTGTCGGCGCTGATCTTCAACGCCGTGATCATTCCGCTGTTGATTCCGCTGGCGCTGCGCGGCGTGCGCTTCAAGCCCGCGGGCGCGACCGAATTGCTGCGCAACAACATGCTGGTCTACGGGCTGGGCGGGCTGGTGCTGCCTTTCGTTGCCATCAAGCTGATCGACATCGCCTTGTCGACGCTGTTCACCTTCTGAGGTCATTGCCATGAGCATTCCAAGTCTTTCCACCAATACACCGGCGCGCGCGTTGCGCCAGGAGCTCGCGCAGCAGCGCGGCACGTCCCTTGGCGGGCTGCTGCGCGGCGCCGTGGGGCTGAGCGTTCTCACGCTGGCCGGCTTCGGCTTCCTGTATTCGCTGGCCGGCGTCGGGCTGGGCCAGGCGCTGTTTCCGGCGGCCGCCAATGGCAGCCTGATCGCGCAGGGCGGGCGCGTCGTCGGCTCGGCGCTGGTGGCGCAGCCCTTTGCAAGCGACCGCTACTTCGCGCCGCGCCCCTCGGCCGCGGGCTACAACCCGATGGCGCTGGCCGGCAGCAACCAGGCGCGGACCAACGAAGCGCTGCGCGAGCGGCTCGACGCCACGCGTGCCGCGGTGGCGCAGCGCGAGGGCGTGGCGCTGGACGAAGTGCCTTCGGACCTGGTCACGCAGTCGGGCAGCGGCAGCGACCCGCACCTGAGCCCGCAGGCCGTGGCCCTGCAGATCGAGCGCGTGGCGCGCGCGCGCGGCATGCAGCGCGCCGCGCTCGAAGCCGTGGTCGCGCAGCACACCGAGCCGCGCCAGTGGGGCGTGCTGGGCGCGCCGCGCATCAATGTGCTGGCGCTGAACCTGGCGCTCGATGGCGCGGGGAGCGGCCGATGAGCCTGGTAGGCGATCATCTGCAGCTGCAGGACACGGTGCTGGATCTGCAGGTCGCGGGCAAGGCCGCGCTGTTCGAGGCCATCGGCCGGCATGTGCAGCGCGTGCACGGGCTGCCGGCCGAGGCCGTGGTGGCGGCGCTGCTGCGGCGCGAGCGCACCGGCTCGACGGCGGTGGGCCGCGGCGTGGCCATTCCGCATGCGCGGGTGCGCGGGCTGGACCGCATCCGCGTGGTGTATCTGCGGCTCGCGCCGGCGCTGTCCTTCGACACGCCCGACGGGCGCCCGATCACCGATGTGCTGGTGCTGCTCGTGCCCGATCCGGCCGCGCCGCTGCACCTCGACCTGCTGGCCGATGCGGCGGCGCTGTTTTGCGACGCGGATTTCCGCCAGGCGCTGCACGGCTGCAGCGATGCGAGCCTGGTGCAGGCGCTGTTCGCGCGCTGGCGCACGCCTGCGCCGGGTACGGATCATGGCGCCGGCGGTGGTGAAATCGGCATGGAAACGCGCGCTGCACGCGCGCAATAATCGCTAGGCTCGACAGATGGACACAACCGCGATGGGACCCCATGGGCTTTGAACATGCACAGCAGGCGGATGCGCTGATCGGCACGCTGCGGCGCGAGGCCGCGGGGCGGCTCACGGTGTTCCTGGGCGCGTCGCCCGGCGTGGGCAAGACCTACGCGATGCTCACGCGCGCGCGCGAGCTCTACCGCCAGGGCAAGGACGTCGTCATCGGCATGGTGGAGACGCATGGGCGCAGCGAGACGCTGGCGCTGGTCGAGGGCCTGCCGCTGGTGCCGCGCCGCAGGATCGAATACCAGGGCCGCTGGCTCGAGGAGATGGACCTCGATGCGCTGCTTGCGCGCCGCCCAGCCGTGGCGCTGGTCGACGAGCTCGCGCACCGCAATGCGCCGGGCAGCCGCCACGAGCGGCGCTGGCAGGATGTCGACGAACTGCTCGACGCCGGCATCGATGTCTACACGACGATCAACATCCAGCACCTCGAGAGCCTCAACGATGTCGTGCACCAGATCACGGGCGTGCGCGTGAGCGAGACCGTGCCCGATGCGGTGTTCGAGCGGCTGCGCGACATCCGGCTGGTGGACCTGCCGCCGCGCGAGCTGATCGAGCGGCTGAACCAGGGCAAGGTCTACCTGCCCGAGCAGGCGAGCCAGGCGCTGCAGGCGTTTTTCTCGCCCTCGAACCTGACGGCGCTGCGCGAGCTGGCGATGCAGACCGTCGCCGACCATGTCGATGCCGACCTGCGCGAGACCCGCGCCGCGCGCGGCCTGGGCGGCCTGGCCATTCAGCGCCATGTGCTGATCGCGATCGACGGGCGCGGCCAATCGGAATATCTGGTGCGCGCCGGCAGCCGCATTGCCGAGCGGCGCGACGCGCCCTGGTCGGTGGTCTGCGTCGAGACCGGGCGCAGCGCGTCCACGCGCGCGGCGCAGGAGCGCCAGCTCGAGTTCGACAAGGCCTTCGCGCTTGCGCGCAGCCTCGGCGGCAGCACAGAAGTGCTGCACGGTACGGACGTGGCGCAGGTGCTGCTGGATGCGGCGGCCGCGCGCGGCGCGCGCTCGATCGTCATCGGCCGCACGCGCGAGCGGCCGATCGCGCGCATCTTCAACCGCACGTTGACGCAGCAGTTGCTGCGCCGCGGCGCGCGCTACGAGCTCACGATCGTCAGCACGCCGCAGGCGCGCCAGCGCGCGCTGCGCCTGCCCGATCTGAGCGGCGAGCGCTTCACGCGCCGCGAGCCGGTGCTGGTGCTGCTGGCCACGGCCGGCGCGGTGGCGGCGGCGGCGCTCGCGCGGCGCTTCCTGGGCATGGAAGACCTGTCGATGGTGTTCCTGATCGCGGTGCTGCTCGTGGCCGCGCGCGCGCGCATGGTCACGGCGTTCACCACGGCCGTGCTGTGCTTCTTCGTCTACGACTTCTTTTTCATCGACCCGCTGCTGACGCTGGCGATCGGCTCGCATGGCGGCGTGGCGACGGTGTTCATGTTCCTGGCCGCGGCGCTGATTGCCGGGCGGCTGGCCTCGCAGCTGCGCCAGCAGGTGGTGGCGCTGCGCGCGGCCAACAACCATGCCACCGCAATGCAGCATCTGGGCCAGCAACTGGCGACCGCGGCCGACCTGGGGCAGGTCATTGCGGCCGGGTCTTCGGCGCTGCAGGCAACGCTGCAGGCCGTGGTCTGGATCCGCATCAACGGCGAGTCCGGGCCCGCGGCCGTGGCGGCATTGCTCAGTGAAAAGGACCGCGCCGCAGCCGACTGGACGCAGCGGCACGGCCAGGCCAGCGGGCGCTTCACCGATACGTTGTCGCACTCGGCCTGGTGGTTCCTGCCGGTGCGCTCGGACCAGGACACGCTGGGCGTGGTCGCGCTGCAGCTGCCGGTGGGCATGGCGCGGCTGGGCTTCGAGCAGCGGCGCTTGGCCGAGCGCATGGTCGAGGACATCGGACAGGCCGCGCTGCGCGCGCGCCTGGTGTCCGACCTCGAGGTGGCGCGCGTCACGGGCGAGACCGAGCGGCTGCGCTCGGCGCTGCTGTCGTCCGTGTCGCACGACCTGCGCTCGCCGTTGTCCTCGATGATCGGCGCCGCCGACAGCCTCGCGAGCTATGGCAAGGACATGGGCGAGGAAGACCGCGTGAGCCTGCTGCAGACCATCCGCCTCGAAGGCGAGCGGCTCGACCGCTATATCCAGAACCTGCTGGACATGACGCGCCTGGGCCACCAGGGGCTGACGCTCACGCGCGACTGGATCGGGGTCGACGAGCTCGTGGGCTCGGCCTGCCGGCGGCTGCAGCGCTATGTGCTGCAGGCGCGCGTCGAGACCGACATTCCCGCGGGGCTGCCGCTCGCGCACGTGCATCCGGCGCTGATCGAGCAGGCACTGTTCAATGTGATGGAAAATGGCGCCAAGTTCTCGCCCCCGGGCGAGCCGCTGCGGGTGATCGTGCGGCGCGCGCAAACCGGGCAGCTGCAGATCGACGTCTGCGACCGCGGCCCGGGCATTCCCGAGCAGGAGCGCAGCCGCATCTTCGACATGTTCTACAGCGTCGAGCGCGGCGACCGCGGGCGCCAGGGCACGGGCCTGGGGCTGACCATCGTGCAGGGCATCATCGGCGCGCACATGGGCCAGGTCGAGGCCTTGCCCGGCGCCGAGGGGGTCGGCACGACCATCCGCCTGACGTTGCCCTGGGGCGAGCCACCGGTATTGGAGAGCATGGGATGAATTCGACGCATGACAGCCTGTCCACCGCGCCCGCGGCGCGCGTGCTGGTGATCGACGACGAGCCGCAGATCCGCAAGTTCATCGACATCAGCGTGCGCTCGCAGGGCTACAAGACGCTGCTGGCCGAAACCGGCGAGCAGGGGCTGGCGCTGCTGGCCTCGCAGGGCGCGGACCTGGTGATTCTCGACCTGGGCCTGCCCGACCGCGACGGCCACGACGTGCTGCGCGAGCTGCGCCAGTGGTCGCGCGTGCCGGTGATCGTGCTCACCGTGCGCGCGGGCGAGGCGCAGAAGGTGGCACTGCTCGATGCGGGCGCCAACGACTATGTGACCAAGCCCTTTGGCATCGAGGAGCTGATGGCGCGCATCCGCGCTTTCCTGCGCAATGCAAGCCGCGAGGGGCAGGTGCTGCCGGCCTATGACGACGGCCTGCTGCGCATCGACCTGGCGCGGCGCGAGGTGCGCCTGAATGGCGCGCCGGTCGCGCTCACGCGCAAGGAATTCGCGCTGCTGTCGCTGCTCGCGCAGCAGCCCGGGCGGCTGATCACGCAGCCGCAGCTGCTGCGCGAGATGTGGGGGCCGACGCACGAGGACGACGCGCACTACCTGCGCATCCTCGTGGGCAAGCTGCGCCACAAGCTCGGCGACGACGCCGCGGCGCCGCGCTACATCATCACCGAGCCCGGCGTGGGGCTGCGCTTCCAGGCGCGCGAGCGTGCGGTCGGCGAGGCAGCGGCCGATCAGTAGGGCGGGTGGGCATTTGCCAGGCCCAGCCCAAGCAGCGCGCAGCCGATGAACGCCAGCACCAGCACCCGGCCCCGGCTCCAGGGGCGCGCCCGGACCATGAAGCGGTTGGCGTCATAGGGCGTGGGCTCGCCCAGCTGCAGGCTCAGGCCATGTGCGGCCATCACGATCTGGCTGAGTAGCGGAAGTCCAAAGGCGAACCCGAAGCAGAACACGCCCAGCTGGCGCCGCAGGTATTGCACCGCGCTCGGGCGCTGGCCGTCGAGCGTCACCACCACCACGCCCAGCAGCGCCTTGCCGGGCGTGGTGCCGAAGGCGGCAAAGATGCCGGCTTCGACCAGCAGCACCAGCGGCAAGAGGCACAGGGACATGAGGATCTCGGAAGACGGGCGTTCCATCCAGAGCGCGAATCCGGGTATCGTCAGCGTCAGCAGCAGCCCTCCCAGCAACGCCGTGGGTACGGAAATGATCCACAGGTCCAGCATGCGCGCCAGGAACCTGCGCCAGGCCCCGGCGCGCGGCAGCTCGGCCAGCAGCGTCGGTGCGGGCACGATCGCGGGCGCAGGCACGCCTTGCAAGGCTCCCGTCTCGCGCAGCGTTGCGAGCTCGGCCACGGGGATCCACGCGCTCAGGCCATCCTTCCAGACCAGGCTCTGCTGCGTCATTTCCCCATGGTGCAGCATGCATTCGAGCACCTCCATCGTCACCGGGCCGCGCGGGCTGTCGCCCACCAGATACCACCATGCACCTTGCATCTTCTTGTCTCCCAGGGCCTGGACTGTGGTTTCCACGGCAGCGCCAACGCCGCAAAACCCGCACAATCAGGCTTCTTTTATTAAGTTAATAAATTGAATCAATGAAGCGATAGTTTATTTCAATCTATGCCTGCGATGCAATAGGGCAAGCCGGCAGATGACGGCAAAGGACTACTTCCGGTTTGGATACATCGTGAAACAATCAGTAAAAACGGTGTTACACCCGATCCATGGATGAACAGTGGGAAGCGTTTCCCCGGACTTTGAAGGTGCAGATTTTGGATAGCCACGAAGACACAGGCGCGGTTGCGCAGCAACTCGCGCAGCTCGACGCTCTGGACCGCGTGATGGCCATTGCCGAGTTCGAACTCGATGGCTCGCTCAGCCATGCCAACGACAATTTCCTGGCACTGCTCGGGCTCACGCGCGCGGAGGCTTTGGGGCGCCACCACAGCAGTTTTTGCACGCCGGCCTTCGCGAGCAGCGCCGAATACCGCAATTTCTGGCCCCAGCTGCGCGATGGCCAGGCGCGCACCGGGCTGGCCGAGCGGGTGCGCCGCGACGGCAGCAGCTGCTGGCTCGAAGCCACCTATACGCCGGTGCTCGATGCCCAGGGCAAGGTCCGCCAGATCCTGAAGATCGCGACCGACATCACGGCGCGCCTGCAGCGCGAACAGGCGCAGACCGAGCACCTGCAGCGGCTGTCGCTGGTGGCCGATGCCAGCAGCACGGCGGTGGTGATCAGCGACAGCGGCTCGGGCATCGTCTATGTCAACGATGGCTACAGCCGCATGTTCGGCTGGGGCCTGGACGAAGTACGGGGACGCGACCCCGTGGCGCTGCTCGCGCCGCAGGTCACCGAGGATTTCACCGAACCCTACCGCCTCGCGCTGCGCGAGGGGCGCTCGGTCGAGCGCGAGGAGATCGTGCTGAGCAAGGACGGGCGCCGCTACTGGGTCAAGGCTGTGAGCAACCCGGTGGCCGCGGCCGGGGCCGACGACTGGAACTGCATCGTGACCACGCTCACCGACATCACGCGCTCGAAGATGCACGAGGTGCTGCAGCACCGCGTGCTCGAGGCGATGGTGCGCGAAAGCCCGCTGTCGGAGGTGCTGGAGCTGATCTGCCGCGAGGTCGAGCAGATCTCCCCCGAGATCACCGCGTCGATCCTGGGCGTGAGCGAGCAGGGCCTGATGCAGCCGCTGGTCGGCCCGGGCCTGCCCGAGGAATATTCGCGCCAGCTCCAGGGCATTCCGATCGGGCCGGCCGCAGGTTCTTGCGGCACCGCGGCCTGGCGCAACGAGACCGTGTGCGTGGACGATATCGCCACCGATCCGCTGTGGGCCGAGCACCGCGACAAGATCCTGCCGCTGGGCTTCGTGGGCTGCTGGTCGACGCCGATCCGCAACAGCCTCGGGCGCGTGGTGGGCAGCTTTGCGTTCTATTTCAGGAGCCCGCGCGTGCAGGCCGCGCAGCTGTTCCATCAGCTGATGGTCGATGCCTGCGTGCATCTGTGCGCGCTGGCGCTCGAGCGCGAGCACACGCGCCAGCGCATCCGCCAGCTCGCGTTCTACGATGGCTTGACCGGCCTGCCCAACCGCAGCCTGCTGCAGGCCAAGGCCGACCAGGCCATCGCGACGGCCGAGCGCAACAATGAAACCCTGGCCGTGCTGTTCATCGACCTGGACCGCTTCAAGCAGGTCAACGATTCGCTGGGCCACCCCGCGGGCGACGAGCTGCTGCGCCAGATCGCGGGCCGGCTGCGCCAGGACCTGCGTGCCTCGGACATCGCCGGGCGGCTGTCGGGCGATGAGTTCGTCGTGGTGCTGGGGCAATGCGACGTGGACCAGACCACCGATCTGGTCGAGCGGCTGCTGACGCTGCTGGGCACCCCGGTCACGGTGGCCGGTGTGGCGCTGGCGGCATCGGCGAGCATCGGCATCGCGATGTTCCCGGCCGACGGCCGCGACATGGAGACGCTGCTCCAACGCGCCGACATGGCGATGTACCAGGCCAAGAGCCGCGGCCGCGGGCGCTTCAGCTTCTTCAGCAGCGAGATGAACCAGCTGGCGCAGGAGCGGCTCGCGCTCGAGACCGCGCTGCGCCGCGCGATCCAGAACGGACAGCTGCATCTGCATTACCAGCCCCAGGTCGACATGGAGACCGGGCGCCTGTGCGGCGTGGAGGCGCTTGCGCGCTGGACCCATCCCGAGCTCGGCGAGATCTCGCCCGTGCGCTTCATCCCGCTGGCCGAGGAGTGCGGCCTGGTGGCCGATCTGGGCCACTGGGCGCTGCGCGAAGCCTGCGGCCAGCTCTCGGCCTGGCGCGCGCAGGGGCACGAGGTGCCGTCGGTGTCCGTGAACCTGTCGCCCACCAGCTTCCACAACCTGGACCTGCCGCGCATGATTGCCGCGACGCTCGAGGTCAACGCGCTGCAGCCCGAGGACCTGACGCTGGAGATCACCGAAAGCGTGCTGCTCGACACCAATCCGAGCACGATGAAGACCATTGCCGAGGTGCATGCCAAGGGCATCCGCCTGGCAATGGACGATTTCGGCACCGGCTATTCGAGCTTGAGCTACCTGCGCCGCCTGCCGGTCAACGAGCTCAAGCTCGACCGCAGCTTCGTCGCCGACCTCGAGCACGACGAGGCCGCGCAGGCGCTCAGCGCCGCGATCCTGGGCATCGGCAAGAGCCTGCATCTCACGGTGGTGGCCGAGGGTGTGGAGACTTCGGCGCAAAAGGCACTGCTGCGCGCGCAGGGTTACCCGGTGGCGCAGGGCTATCTGTTCTCACGACCGCTGCACCCGGAGGAGTTCGGGCGCTGGCTGGAGACCAAGCGACAAGGAGGCTTGCCCAGCCTGCCTTAGTTGGAAAACGCGTTTGCATAGTCCCAAACATTCGTGGATGAATTCGGGACGGATTCCTAGACTCGGCGCAGAACCACATTTTTCCGGGAACGCGCCATGTCAGGATCTGCAATCATCTCTCGCCGCCGCATCGTGGGCCTGTCAGCCGGCCTGCTTCTGGCGGCCACCGCCGGCATCGGCGCAGCCACGGCGGCCGCCGAAGCCCCCTGGCCCAGCAAGCCGATCACGCTGGTCGTGCCCTATCCGCCGGGCGGCACCAACGACAACGTCGCGCGGCTGCTGGCCGAGCAGGTCTCGGCGCGCGCCGGACAGCCGGTCATCATCGAATACAAGCCCGGCGCGGGCGGCACCATCGGCGCGCAGTTCGTGGCGCGCGCCAAGCCCGATGGCTACACGCTGCTCAATGCTTCCATCGGCAACCTCGCCATTGCGCCGCAGCTGATGCCGGTGCAGTTCGATTCCTTCAAGTCCTTCCAGTCGATCGCCTATGTCGGCGCCGGCATCACGACCTTCGCGGTGCGCCCCGACTTCCCGGCCAGGAACCTGCAGGAGCTCGTGGCTTACGCGAAGAAGCACCCGATCACGCTGGGCACCTCGGGCGTGGGCACGCCGGGCCACATGGCGGGCGTGTACTTCCAGCAGCTGACAGGCATCCAGATGACGCATGTGCCCTACAAGGGCAGCGCCGCGGCGATCAACGATGCGATTGGCGGGCATGTCGATCTGGTGATCGATCCGCTGAGCACCACCTTCGTGCGCGCCGAAAAGCTCAAGGCACTGGCCTATTTCGGCACCAAGACGCCGCCCGAAGGCCTCAAGGGCGTGACGTCGGTGAGCCAGCAGGGCTTCGCGAAGTGGGATGACGCGTTTGGCGGCTCGTTCTTCTGGACCGCGCCCGCCGGCATTCCTGACGCCGTGCAGAAGAAGCTCACGGGCTGGGTGCTCGAGGCGCTGGCCACGCCCGAAGTGCGCCAGGCGCTGGTGCAGGTGCAGGTCAGCGCCGCGCCCGCGGACGCCGCGGCCACGACGGCCATCGTGCAAAAGATGCATGCACTGGCCAAGGACATCTTCGTGCCGCAGCAGCCGCTCGCGCAGGCGAAGTAAGCCCGGCGCGCACGCTGCGCGCCCTGGAAAGTTTCAAAGGTTGAAGTTCATGCATCTGGGTTTGTTTTTGCTGGCCGCGGGCCACCACGCGGGGGGCTGGCGTTTTCCGGGGGCCGAGTCGGGCACCGAGAATTTCGAGCTGATCTCGCGCGTGGCGCGCGAAGCCGAGGCCGCGAAGTTCGACATGGTGTTCTTTGGCGACCGCCTGGTCACGAGCCGGGATTCGCACCCGTCGATGGTCACGCGGCCCGACCCGATGGTCGTGCTGGCGATGCTCGCGGTGCAGACCCGGCATATCGGCCTCGCGGCCACGGCGTCGACCACCTACAGCGACCCGTTCACGCTGGCGCGCGCGCTGGCCTCGGTCGATCTGCTGAGCCAGGGGCGCGCAGCCTGGAACATCGTCACGACGGTGCAGGACGGCTCGGGCAACTTCAGCCGCACGCTGCACCCCGAGTCGCACGAGCGCTATGCCATTGCGCAGGAATTCGTGCAGGTGGTGCAGGGCCTGTGGCGCTCGTGGGAGGCCGATCCCTATGTGCGCGACAAGGCGCGCGGCATCTATATCGACACCGACAAGATGCATGCGCTCGAGCATGTGGGCCAGTACTTCCAGGTCAAGGGCCCGCTCAACGTCACGCGCAGCCCGCAGGGCGAGCCGGTGCTGATCCAGGCCGGCTCCTCGGGCGCGGGCCAGCAGCTCGGCGCGCGCTATGCCGAAGTGATCTTCACCGCGCAGCAGGACCTGCAGGCAGCGCAGGAGTTCTACCAGGCGCTCAAACTCCAGGTCGCGGCCGCGGGGCGCGATCCGGCCAAGGTCAAGGTGATGCCGGGGCTGATGCCGATCATCGGCAGGACGACGGCCGAGGCGCGGGACAAGCTCGCGCAGCTGCAGGAATTCACCGACCAGAGCAAGGCGCATTACATGCTCTCCGCCGAGCTCGACCTCGATCTCGCGGGGCACGATCTCGATGCGCCCGTGCCCGACTTTCCAGAGGACGACAAGAGCTTCAGCCGGCGCAAGCTGCTGCTGAAGATCGCCCGCGAGCAGAAGCTCACGCTGCGCCAACTCTACCATCACATCGCGAGCAGCCGCGGCCACCAGGTGGTGGCGGGCACGGCCGAGGAAGTGGCCGAGCACATGCTGCACTGGGTCGATGCGGGCGCGGCCGATGGCTTCAACATCATGCCGGCGTACTTTCCCGGCGGCTTCGAGGAATTCACGCGCGGCGTGGTTCCGATCCTGCAGCAACGCGGGCGCTTTCGCCGCGAATACCAAGGCAGCACGCTGCGCGCCCATCTGGGCCTGCACGACCCCGTTTGAACCCCCGAAACCCAAGGAACACCATGTCCGTCTTGTTGATTGCCGGCAGCCCCTCGCACACTTCGCGCTCCGCAGCGCTGCTTGAATCGGTGGGCAAGCGCCTGGCCAAGCACGGTGTCGAAGTGGAACTGCTGCAGGTCCGCGACCTCAATGCCCAGGCGCTGGTCCACGCCGATTTCGCCGATCCCTCGATCGTGCGCGCCGCGCGGCAGGTCGCCGACGCGCAGGTGGTCATCATCGCCACGCCGGTCTACAAGGCGGCCTACAGCGGCGTGCTCAAGGTGTTTCTGGACCTGCTGCCCCAGACCGGCCTCAAGGGCAAGACCGTGCTGCCGCTGGCCACGGGCGGCAGCCCGCACCACATGCTCGCGCTCGACTACGCGCTGCGCCCGGTGCTCCAAGCCCTGGGCTCCAAGCAGATCCTTCCGGGCATCTATGCGACCGACGCGCAGGTGTTCGTGCTGCCCGAAGGCGCCAGCACGCTGGCGCCGGAGCTGGCGCTGCGCGTCGACGAGGCGGTGCAGGTGCTGGTCAGCGAGGTGCTGCACCTTGCGCCGGCGTTTGCACCCGTGCATTTCTCTCAGGTGCGCTGCAGCGTCTGAGCCTTCCCCATTTTTTTGTTTTTCAGGAGCCAGTCATGACGATTCAAGCCATCAATGTACGCAACCAGTTCAAGGGAAAAGTGCGCGAGATCATTCGCGGAGATGTGGTGTCGGAGGTCGATGTGGAGACGCCGTGGGGGATCGTGACGTCGGTGATCACCACGCGGTCGGTGGATGATTTGCAGCTGGTGGTGGGGTCGGAGGTGGTGGCGTTGGTGAAGTCGACGGAGGTTTCCATTGCCAAGCTTTGAGGGGGACGGGGGTTACGGCTGGGGAGATATTTAAGGCGGGCCCTTCACCCTTCGACAAGCTCAGGGCGAACGGGGGGAGCATCGCCCGGAGCTGAGCGCAGCGTGAACGGTATTCCCGTTCGTCCTGAGCCTGCCTGGCCGGCCGCGTCGAAGGATGGACGGCCCCCCTCCAGAACAAAAAACGCAGTGTCCTCCCGGGCACTGCGTTTGTTCATTGAGCAAGCATCAGATGGTCTTGAACCCGTGCGTCCCATCCCGCTTCAACTGCTCCACCAGCCCGAACTCCCAATCCAGATACGCCTGCATCGCGCTGCGCGGTGCCTGCGTGCCTTCATAGGGTCGGCGGTAGCGGTCGATGCGCGGGGAGGCGAGGTGGGTTTCGCCTTTTTCGAGCGGCAGGCCTTCGGCGATCCACGCTTGCGTGCCGCCAGCAAGTGCATAAACCGGTGCGCCCGTGGCTTCGGCCAGGGCCTGGGCGGCGTAGCGCGCGAGCAGGCTCGAGCCGCAGGTCACGACATAGCGCTCGGCTTTCGGAATGGCTTGCACGGCCTGCGCGAGCTGCGAGCGCAGCGCGAACCAGGCGCCGGGGATATGGCGCTGCACATAGTTGGCGCTGCTGGTGAAGTCGAGCACCGCGGTGCTTGGTTCGGCGGCTTCAAGCCACTGCGCGAGCGTCTGCACCGTGATGTCCTGCACCGCGCCCGCGGGTTCGGGGTAGACGCTCGCGGGCTGGCCGATCTCGCTGAAGTCGTCGGTACCGATGCCATCGAGCACCCACACTTCCCAGCCCATCTGCGCAAGCCACGAGGCGCTCATGTTCGCACGCACGCCGTCGTCGTCAGCGAGCACGATGCGCGCGCCGCGCACCGGCGCCGCGTGGTCGGTTTCCTGCACCAGCTGGCCGCCGGGGTAGTGGCGAAAGCCCGCGAGGTGACCGGCCGCATATTCCTCGGCGCTGCGCACGTCGAAGCGGTAGGTCGTGCGGGTGCTTTCCCCGGCAAAGGCATCGAGCTGTGCCCGTGTGGCGCGGCGCACACCGGCGCGATCGGCAACGGCGCGCGCGCGCTCGGCGGCCTGCGTGCGCACGGCCTCATCGACTTCGGGCGCGCGGCGGTCGGCGCCATGGTCGAGCTCCTGGCCGGCGAGCAGCCAGCCGATCGTGCCGTTGCGCAGCGCGGTGACGCGGTTGGGCAGCCCGGCGTTGATCAGCGACTGCGTGCCGATCAGGCTGCGCGTGCGGCCCGCGCAGTTGACGACGATATGCGTCGCGGCGTCGGGCGCGAGCGCCTGCGCGCGCAGCACCAGCTCGGCGCCGGGCACGCTCACGCCGCCGGGGATGCTCATGGTCTGGTATTCATCGAAGCGGCGCGCATCGAGCACCACGACATCGGCTTTGCTGTCGAGCAGCGCCTTGACTTCCTCGGCCGCGAGCGAGGGCGTGTGGCGCTCGGCCTCGAGCCATTCGCCAAAGGATTTGCTCGGCACGTTGACGTCGATGAACAGCTCGTAGCCCGCGTTCTCCCAGCCGGCCAGACCGCCCGCGAGCGTATGCACCTGCGTGTAGCCCAGCGCCTGCAGGCGGTGCGCGGCCAGCGCGGCCAGGCCTTCGCCGTTGTCATAGACGGCGATGCGCACGTCGCGCCGCGGCAGGCGCTGCCAGGCCTCGAGCTCGATGCGGCCCGCGGGCAGGTTCGCAGCCCACAGCGGGTGGCTTTCGGCAAAGGGCGCTTCCTCGCGCACGTCGAGCAGCGCGATTTCCTCGCCGGCCATCAGGGCCTGGCGGATGTCTTCGGGAGTGAGTGGAGGGGCGGAGGTGCTCATGGGGCCTTCAAGGGATGGGAAAAGGGGTCAGTGCGCGGCATTCGCGTAGCCGGACACAAAGGGCTTGGTGCCACCGTCCTCGGTGAACACATGGCGCTGTACCTGGCCGATGTCGGCGCCGTAGACATGGATGCTGATCGAGACCTGGCCCGGCGCGGCGTTGCGCACGCGGTGCACGTCGCCAAGCGTCGGCGACACGGCTTCGACCTGGCCCGGCAGCAGCCGCTGCGCCGCGCCCTCGGGCTGCCAGCGGCCCTGGGCGTCGCGCGCGAAATGCTGGCCCTCCTCGGCGCCGCGCAGCATGCCGATCAGGCCCCAGACGGTGTGGTCGTGGATCGGCGTGCCCTGGCCCGGGCCCCAGACGAAGCTGACCACCGAAAAGCGCCCGGCCGGGTCGGCATGCAGCAGGAACTGCTGGTAGTGCTGGGGGTGGGGCTGGGCAAAGGCCTCGGGCAGCCAGTCGTCATGCATGACCAGCGACTGCAGCAGCGGCGCGGCGCCGGCCAGCAACTCGGTTTCATCGGCGCTTCGTTCGATGACTTGCGCGAGCTGCTGCACGAAGCGCTGCAGGCGCGGCGCAGGCGGGGGAGTGGAGTGGGGCATGACTGGATTACAGCTTAGGTCGGGTTTTGCGTAAACGCTGTTTTCCGCATATGGATGGGCGTTTTCATTCGTTCCCGCGCCGCGCGTCCTTGACTCCAATTGAGGCTCATCTGGTCGCCTGAACCAGCACGAAAGGACAGCATGGACAGCGTACGCAAGCATGACGGGTTGGAAAACAAGACATGGTCGCGCCGCGATCTGCTGCGCGCCGCCGGCGCCACCGCGCTGGTCGGCGGCGCGGGCGTGGCGGCGCAGCGAGCAACGGCCGCCGGGCCGCTGCGCCCGATCAAGCTGGCCTGGAACGCGAATGCGATCTGCCTGTCGGCCGCGCCCGTGGCGCTCGAGCGCGGCATCTTCGAGAAGCACGGGCTCAAGGTGGAGCTGATCAATTTCGCCGGCGCGACGGACCAGCTGTTGGAAATCATCGCCACCTCCAAGGCCGATGCCGGGCTCGGCATGATCCATCGGTGGATCAAGCCGCTCGAATCGGGTTTCGATGTGAAGCTGGTGGGCAGCTCGCATGGCGGCTGCGCCCGGCTCGTGGGCTATTCGCCCGCGGGCATCAACCAGCTCAAGGATCTCAAGGGCAAGACGATTGCGGTGTCCGACCTGAACTCGCCGGGCAAGAACTTCTTCTCGGTGCTGCTGACCAAGGCCGGCATCGACCCCGAGCGCGATGTCAGCTGGCGCCAGTTCCCGGGCGACATGCTGGGCCTGGCGGTGGAAAAGGGCGAGGCGCAGGCGATTGCCGATGGCGATCCGAACCTGATGCTGGTGCAGCGGCGCACCAAGGGTCTGGTCGATCTGGCGACCAACCTGTCGGGCGAGTACGCGGCCAAGACCTGCTGCGTGCTGGGCGCGAGCGGGGCGCTGGTGCGCAACGACCGCCCGGCCGCGGCGGCGCTGACGCGCGCCATCGTCGAGGCCTCGGATTTCATCTCCGACAACCCGGCCGAGACGGCGCGCATCTTCAGCCCCTACTCCAAGGTGCCCGAAAGCGATCTGCGCGCCGTGCTTGGCAAGCTCACGCACCGCAGCCACCCGGTGGGCAAGCCGCTGCGTGACGAGATCGAGTTCTATGCGCGCGACTTCAAGCTGGTCAAGGTGCTCAAGCCCAGCACCGATCCGGCGCGCTTTGCCGCGCATGTCTACGCGGACGTGCTGTCCTGATCCGGGGGAATGCCATGAGCACGCTTGCCGAACATATCCTGCCGGGCCACCCGCAGCGCCGCCGCCCGGACGAGGGCCGCATCGAAGCCGACCCGGTGCCCGCCCATCCCGCGGTGCACGCCGCAGCCATCGCCCCACCGCGCACCCGGCTCTGGTGGCAGGGTGCAGTGGCCGCACTGGCCTGGGGCCTGCTGGCGCTGCTGACGCACCTGTGGCCGAACCTGCCTGCGGGCTTCACCGAATGGGCCTACACCGCGGAGTTTGCCGCGGGCGCGGCCGTGATCTCGGCGCTGCTCTGGGCCCTGGTGCTCACGCCCGAAAGCCTGCGCCCCTTGGCGCGGCTGCGCGCGCGCGTGCGGCCCGCGGGCCCGTGGCTGGTGGCGCTGGCGCTGGGCTTCACGGTCTGGGAAGTGCTCACCGCCAAGCTCGGCCGGCTGCCGACCCCGTTCTTCGCGCCGCCGCAGGCGCTGGTCGAGGTGGTTGCGACCGATGCCGAGCGCCTGGCCGAGAGCGCGCTGAACTCGCTGCGCCTGCTGGCGATCGGCATCGGCATCGGCGCGCTGGTGGGTTTCGTCACCGGCGTGCTGATCGGCTGGTCGCGCACCGCGAGCTACTGGATCCATCCGGTGCTGCGCGTGCTGGGCCCCGTGCCAACGACGGCGCTGCTGCCGGTGAGCTTCTATTTCTTTCCTTCGAGCTGGTCGACGGCGGTGTTCCTGATCGCGCTGGGCATGGCCTTTCCCGTCGCCATCCTGACCTGGTCGGGCGTGGCCAGCGTGCACAAGAACTTCTATGACGTCGCGCGCACGCTGGGCGCCTCGCAGTGGTTCCTGGTGCTGCGCGTGGCGATTCCCGCGGCGCTGCCGCAGGTGTTCGTCGGCCTGTTCATGGGGCTGGGCGCGGCGTTCTCTACGCTGGTCGTGGCCGAGATGCTGGGCGTCAAATCGGGCCTGGGCTGGTATCTGACCTGGGCCCAGGGCTGGGCCGCGTACCCGAACATGTACGCCGCGCTGATCCTGATGGCGCTGCTGTTCTCGGGCGTGATCAGCCTGCTGTTCGCGTTCCGGGACCGCGTGCTGTCCTGGCAGAAGGGGACCCTCAAATGGTGAATGTCGCCACCGTCACGCGCGCGCCCGAATCGGCTGCACACCAGTTTCCTGCTGCCGCGAATGCCGGCGCCGGCGCGCGCATCGAGGTGCAGGGCGTGAGCCACTGGTTTGCGCAGCGCAGCACTGCCGCGGGTGAGGAAGCCCGGCTCCAGGTCATCGACGATCTCGATCTGGAGATCGCGCCCGGTGAATTCGTCGCGCTGCTGGGGCCGAGCGGCTGCGGCAAGAGCACCTTGCTGCGATTGGTCGCGGGGCTCGAGCCCGCAAGCGCCGGGCGGCTGCTGCAGGATGGCGCGCCGATCACCGATCCCGACCCCTCGCGCATCGTCGTGTTCCAGGACCCGACGCTGTTTCCCTGGCGCTCGGTCTGGGACAACGTCGCGCTCGGCCTGCAGGCGCGCGGCCTGCTCAAGACACAGGGCCACCGCGTCGACGAGGCGCTGGCGCTGGTCGGGCTCGAAGCCTTTGCGCGCGCGCTGCCGCACGAGCTCTCGGGCGGCATGGCGCAGCGCGTGGCGCTGGCGCGCGCGCTGGTCAACGACCCGCGGCTGCTGGTGCTCGATGAACCGCTGGGAAAGCTCGACTCGCTCACACGGCTGACGATGCAGACCGAGCTGGTCGCGCTGTGGCAGCGCAAGGGTTTCTCGGCGCTGCTGGTGACGCACGATGTCGAGGAGGCGCTGTTCATGGCGCAGCGCGTGGTGGTGTTCTCCGACCGGCCGGCGCGCATCCGCGAGGTGCTGGTCAATGATCTCCCGTACCCGCGCCACCGCGGCGACCCACGGCTGGCGGAGCTGCGCCGCCAGGCACTTGCGTTGCTGGGACTTGGGGACAGCTGGTAATCCATGCTGCTGTCCGGCGAGTTTCTGAACGGCGTGCTCGAAGCGCTGTACACGGTGCAGCTCGCATTGCGCGACGCCTGGCATGCGCTGGGGTGGTCGGGCGAAGTCGCGCAGCAGCCCGCCTGGCCCTTTGCGCGGCGCCTGGCGGCCGAGCGGCTGCTGCTCGAGCCCGGGCATGCGCGGCGCGTGATGATCACGCTCGCCTGCGTCGTGGGCGCGATCGCGCTGCTGCTGGTGGCGCTGGTGCTCACCGCGCTGCGGCGTCCGGCCAGCGCGCGCTGGCGTTTGGGGCTCGTGGCCAGCGCCGCGGCGTTGCTGGTGTTCGCGCCCTGGCCCCACAGCGCCTTGCTCTGGGCGCCGGCCGTGCCGACCAGCCTGCACCGCACGCCGGTCGCATTTTCGGCGCAGGGCATCGTCCAGGGCCAGGCGGTATTTGCGCAGCACTGCGCGCAGTGCCACGGCGCCGATGCGCGCGGCGAAGGGCCGCTGGCCAGCCGGCTCGCGCAGTGGCCGCCCAATCTGGCCGGGGGCTTGCTCTGGAAGCGGCTCGAAGGCGAGCTGTTCTGGCGCATCCGCCACGGCATGCGCGATGCGCGGTCGGGCGCCGAGACCATGCCCGGCGCCCCCGCGCTTTCCGACCGGGAAATCTGGTCGGTGCTCGACTTTCTGCAGGCGCGCGCCTCGGGCCAGATGCTGCAAGACATGGGCGCCTGGGAGCGCCCGGTGCGGCTGCCCGCCAGCACCTTGGACTGCCGCTACGGCGGGCGGCGCAGCAGCGACACGCTGCGCGGCCAGCGGCTGCAGCTGGTGCTGCCCGCGCCCGGCACGAAGGCGCTGGCGCCCGATGATCCGCGCTGGGTCACGGTGGTGCTGGGCGCGCTGCCCGCGGGCGCCGCGCCCGAATGCCTGGCCGAGGAGGGCGCGCTGCTGCCGGCAATGGCGCTGCTGCTGGGTGTCGCGCCCGCACAAGCGCCGGGCCACAGCCTGTTTGTCGACAAGGACGGCTGGCTGCGCGCGCGCTCGCTGCCGGGGCAGGCGGGGTGGTCGGAGGATGATTTGATTTGCCGAACGGAGGCGGTGCCGCCAGCGAAGAGCGATGCCCCGGCGGCGCCAGGCGTCGATGGCCTGCTGCGGCGCATGGATGCGGATCGGATGCGCCTGGTGCGTGCGGGCTACCCCCATTGAGCGTCAGCCGGCTTCCCGCAAAAATCGCACAAGCAAAAGCGTTTTCCTTCGTTGGCAGCCGTCCCCGCGCTGCCGATGATCGGGTTTTGCAGCCCTCAAGGAGACCGCGATGCCCGTGCAGATCATTGGCCTGATTGCCCCCCAGGAAGCTTCCGAGACCATTGCCCGCAAGGGCCCCGCGGTCGATACCGATTACGTGCGCCTGCTGGCCCAGGCCCATGAGCATGCGGGCTTCGACCGCATCCTGGTGCCCGCCAGCGCGACCAGCCCCGACCCGCTGCTCACCGTGACCTATGCCGCGGCCCATACCCAGCGCATCCAGTTCCTGCTCGCGCACCGCCCGGGCTTTGTCTCGCCGACGCTGGCCGCGCGCCAGTTCGCGACGCTCGACCACTACACCGGCGGACGCGTCGCGGTGCATTTCATCAGCGGTGGCTCTGACACCGACCAGCAGCGCGACGGCGACTTCCTGGGCCACGACGAGCGCTATGCGCGCACCGAGGAATACATCGCGCTGCTGCGCCGCGTGTGGACCGAAAAGCAGCCCTTCGACCATGAAGGCACCTACTACCGCGCCAAGGGCGTGAGCTCCGAAGTCAAGCCGCTGCAGCAGCCGCACCTGCCGATCTTCTTTGGCGGCGCTTCCGAGCCGGCGCTCAAAGTGGCGGGCAAACTGGCCGATGTCTACGCGCTGTGGGGCGAGTCGCTGGCGCAGGCCGGCGACCTGGTGCGCCGCGTGCGCGCCGAGGCCGCAAGCCATGGCCGCGAGATCGAGTTCAGCATCTCTTTTAGGCCGATCATCGCGCCGACCGAAGAGCAGGCCTGGGAAAAAGCCGAGCAGATCCTGGCCGTCACGCGCAGCAAACAGGTGCCGATTGCGCATGCGCGCGGCGCGGGCCCGCAGCAAAGCGAAGGCGCGCGCCGCCTGCTCGCCGATGCAGCCCACGGCGACCGCGTGGACGAACGCCTGTGGACCGCGGTGGCGCGCGAGACCGGCGGGCGCAGCAACTCGACTTCGCTGGTCGGCACGCCCGAGCAGGTCGCCGAGGCGCTGCTCAAGTACTACGACCTGGGCATCACGACGCTGCTGCTGCGCGGCTTCGATCCGCTGCTCGATGCCGTGGAATACGGCCGCGAGCTGATCCCGCTGATCCGCGAGAAGGTCGCGCAGCGCGAAGCCGCACGCGCGCTCGAACGCAAGGCTGCCTGAGCATGAAGCTCGAGATGAGCCCAGAGGACCGCGCGCGCACGCTGGCCGCGGATTTCGGCCAGCGCGCCGTGGCGCACGACCGCGAGGGCAGCTTTCCGCATGCCAATTTTGCCGACCTGCAGCGCGCCGGCCTGCTGGCGCTGGCCGCGCCGCGCGCATGGGGCGGGCAGCAGGCATCCGTGGCGCAGCTCGGCGACGTGATCGGCGCCATCGGCTACGGCTGCCCCGCGACGGCGCTGGTGCTGAGCATGCAGTACCTGCAGCAGCGCGGCATGTTCCGCGCCGGCTCGCCCTGGCCCGAGCAGCTCGCGCGCCAGCTGGTGCACGAAGCCGTGGCCGGCGTGTCGCTGGTCAACGCGCTGCGCGTCGAGCCCGAGCTGGGCACGCCCGCGCGCGGCGGCCTGCCGGCCACCGTGGCGCGGCGCACGCCGGGTGGCTGGCGCCTGAGCGGGCGCAAGATCTACTCGACCGGCGCGCCGATCCTGCGCTGGTATGCGGTCTGGGCACGCACCGACGATGCCGAGCCGCTGGTCGGCACCTTCCTCGTGCGCGCGGACAGCCCGGGCGTGCAGATCGAGACCACCTGGGACCATCTGGGGCTGCGCGCGAGCGGCAGCCACGATGTCATTTTCGATGCCGTGCCCACGCCGCTCGACCACGCGATGGGCCTGGCGCCGGTGGGCGCGCAGGCCCGCGATGTCAATGCCCAGGCCGAGATGGTGGTGCTGATCGGCGCGCTCTACACCGGCGTGGCGCGCGCCGCGCGCGACTGGCTGCTTCACTTCCTGCGCGAGCGCACGCCTTCGAGCCTGGGCGCGCCGCTGGCGACGCTGGCACGCGTGCAGGAAGCCGTGGGCCGCATCGAGGCGCTGCTGCTGTCGAATCGGCGCCTGCTGTCGGGCCTGGCCGATGATCTGGACCAGGGGATGCAGGTGCCGCTGGCCGACAGCGGCCTGGTCAAGACGCTGGTGATGCGCCAGGCGGTGGAGCTGGTGCAGGAGGCGCTGGCGCTGACCAGCAACCACGGCCTGTCGCGGCGCAACCCGCTCGAGCGCCATCTGCGCGATGTGCTGTGCGGGCGCATCCACACGCCGCAGGAGGACAGCGCGCTGGTGCTCGCGGGCCGGCAGGCGCTGGAGCAAGGGCCGCGCCCGGCCTGAAGCTTTGCAGGGCAGGGCGGATTGAATTTGCGCAGGCCGCGCCGCAGGCCCTGCGCGCCAGCGAAAATGGGGCCCGTCAATGCCGTTTGTGCATTCCCGCCCCGCCTCCTGCCGCTGCATGGGGGCCCAACGATCCACCGTGATGCGCCCCTTCACTGCCCGGAATTTCCCGCTGCGCGCCAGCGCCCGCTCCGCCCGGGGCGCGCCATGAGCAGTACCCCGTTTTCAGGCCGCGACCTGCTGGCCGCGCTGTCGGTGGTGGTGATCTGGGGGCTCAATTTCGTCGCGATGAAATGGGCGCTGGCCGACTTCACGCCCTTTCAGCTGGGCTTCTGGCGCTATGTGTTTGCGGCGCTGCCGCTGGTGCTGATCGTGCGCCGGCCCGCGGTGCTCTGGCGCTGGATCGTGGGCTACGGGCTGTGCCAGGGCGTGGGGCAGTTCGGCGTGCTGTTCATCGCGCTGCAGGTGGGCATGACGGCGGCGCTGGCGTCGGTGCTGATGCAGACCCAGGTCTTCTTCACGGCGCTGCTCGGCGTGCTGCTGCTGGGCGAGCAGCTGTCCCGCCCGCTCAAGTGCGGCCTGGTCTGCGCGGCCGCGGGCCTGGGCTGCTTTGCGATGAACTATGTGGGCGGCGCGGCGGCCGCGGGCACCACCTTGCTGGGTTTCGTGCTGAACCTGGTGTCGGCGGCAATGTGGGCCAGCTCGAACATCGTCGCGCGGCGCATGCAGCAGGTCGCGGGCAGCTACGATGCGCTGGGCTTCGTGGTCTGGAGCGCGCTCGTGCCGATCGTGCCCTTCCTGCTGCTGAGCCTGGCCTTCGATCCCCCGGCACTGCGCTGGCAATGGCTCGACGCGCCGCTTGCGGGCTGGCTGTCGGTCGCCTATCTGGGCTGGTGCGCGACCATCACCGCCTATGCGCTGTGGACCGGCCTGCTCAAGCGCCACCCGGCAAGCCGCGTCGCGCCCTTCAGCCTGGGCGTGCCGGTCATCGGCCTGGCGGCGGGCATCGTGCTGCTGGGCGAGCAGGTCACGCGCTGGCAGTGGGCGGGAGGGGCCTGCATCGTCATGGCGCTGCTGGTGGTGCTGCTGGGCGCCCGGCGACGCGTGCCCTGAGCCGCTGCCGCTTTTTTGGGCAGGCCCCGCAAACCCAGCACTGGCGCCATTTGCGCCAGTTGTTCCGGCAGTTATGCACAAGCTTGGGCACGGTCTGCAGGGATAACTGGCCTGGAGGGAGAATGCCCCGCATGGCGCAGCTCCACCTGGCGCAGGAAGTGCGTCAGCAGCGTCACGTAGAGCGCGTCGCCCTGGCCCGCGTCTTCGACGCCCAGGTCGAGATTGGGGTTGTCGTTGATCTCGATGACATACACGCCCGACGCCGTGGACTTGAGATCGACGCCATAGAAGCTGCCGCCGATCAGCCGCGTCGAATCGACGGCGGCGCGCAGCACGTCGGCGGGCACGTCGGCGAGCGGCACGGCCTGCACGCGCCCCTCGGTGTACTTGCCGTTGGCCGCGTGCTGCAGGATCTGCCAGTGCCCGTCGCACATGAAGTACTTGGCGGCAAACACCGGCTGCCCGGCCAGCACGCCGATGCGCCAGTCGAAATCGGTGTACATGAACTCCTGCAGCAGGATGATCTCCGACTCCTTGAGCATGTCCCTGGCAATCTCCTGCAGATGCTCGAAGCTGTCGGCTTTCTTCACGCTGAGGCTGAACGCGCCGTCGGGCACCTTGGCGACCACGGGGTAGGCAAGCCGGCCGTGCATGTCGGCGAGCGTGCGGCGGCTGACCAGGTGGGTCGAGGGCGTGGCGATCGCGTTGCCGCGCAGCAGCTCCGCGAGATAGGCCTTGTTGGTGCAGCGCAGGATGGACACCGGGTCGTCGATGACCGGCATGCCTTCGGCCGCGGCCTTCTTGGCGAACTGGAAGGTGTGGTGCGTGACGGCGGTGGTCTCGCGGATGAACAGCGCGTCGAACTGGGTGAGGCGCGAGAAGTCCCGGCGCTCGATGGGCTCCACGGCAATGCCCATGTCGCGCCCGACATCGACGAATTTCTGCAGCGTCTTGAGGCTCGAGGGCGGCAGCGGGTCGTGCGGGTCGTGCAGCACCGCCAGGTCCATGCGCGGCGAAGGCATGGCGATCATCGGGCGCCAGCTGCGCCGCGTGTACTGGCCGATGGCCTGCAGGAACACCGCGTCGCGTGCCGGCTCCACGTCCCGCAGGTCCAGCGCCTGCATGTTGCCGATCTGCCATTGGGCCGACTGCTCCTGGCGCTCCAGCGTGATCTCCATCAGCGGACAGCGAAACAGCTCGAAGCTCTTGCGCGCCAGGGCCGCGAGCTCCTGGTCTTCGATGACGCCGAAGAACACATGCAGCGTGAGCGTGGTCACCGAGCGCGGTATCTCCCGCAGCGGCCCGATCAGCCGGTCGAGCTGCGCCAGCGCGGCCGGGTGCATGCGCTTGCGCTGCAGGCTCAGGATGGTTTCGACGCTCGGGGTCACGCGGTCGCCGCGCGCCTCGGCCAGCAGCGAGCAGTAGTAGCCCATGCTGAGGTAGCCGTAGCTGCGGCACAGGTTGGTGACCTTGCGCCGCGGGCCGCGCGCGGCGGGCTCCTCGGCGACAAACTGGTCGGCGGTGATGATCCTGAGCGCCGGGTCCTCCCAGCGGAAGTCAGCGCGCTTTTCGACGACGATCACATGTTCTGAAGACAATTTATTTCTTTCCGCAAAGGATGACCGCCGCGGTGCGCCGGCGGCGTCCGTATCGGGCGATCTTCTTGAATTCGCTCAAGCTGATGGACATCCCGCCATCGGGGTCGCCCGAGCGGACCATGGGGTCGAGCAGCCGGAACACCGCGCCATCGAAGCCGACGATCACGACCCAGTGCGGCGTCTTTTCGCCGTGCAGCCGCCACAGGCTGATCAAGACGATCGGCAGGCAGCCCGCGCGCAGATGCTCGATCAGGGTTTCGGGCGATACCGGGCGCGCATGGATCGGCACGCCGTGCTCCACCAGCTCGGCGCGGAAGTCGTTTTCCACGAGCGCAATGACGTCCTTCTTGCGCGGGTCGCGCACGCTGTCCATGAACAGCGACGCGCCGGCCGCGGCGTACACCGAAACGCCGAAGCCGCGGCGCAGCGCGCAGCGCGCCAGGCCAAAGGGCCCGCAGCCGCCGTGGCCCGTGGCCATGAACACCGTCGTGGCCTCGCGCCACAGGCGGATCTCGGCGCCGCGGTGCATCGGTGTGGAGGGCGCGAGCGCCGACATCGCCATCATCAGCGCGCAGGGGCCGCAGGTGAAATCGAGCGTCTGCGCGTAGTGGCGCACGGCGTAGCCCGCGCCGGCCTGCGCACCGTCGAAGAGGTCGCGCTGAAAGCACAGCGCGTCTTCGCCGTCCTCGTAATACCCGGCCTTGCGCCCCGACAGCGTGAAGCCGTGGCGCGCGAACAGGCGGTGCGCGGCGGCGTTGTCCTGGCGGCTCTCGAGCCGCAGCACCGCGCAGCCGGCCTGGCGCGCATGGCCCAGCGCCGCGCTCAAAAGCCGGGCGGCAAGGCCCGCGCCGCGCGCCGTGGGCGACACTGCAATCGAGTACAGCCGCGCCACGGAGGAGCCCTTGCGGCGCAGCACCACGCAGGCGCCGTCGAGTTGCTCCCGGGAGCGGCACACCAGCACCTGCGCGGACGGGCTGCTGAGCAGGCGCCGCCAGCTGCGCGCCGAGATCCTGTCGCCCTCGAAGGCCGAGCGCTCGAGTTCGTCCAGCGCGCGGTGATCGCCGGCGCGGGCCAGCGCGATGTCCGGGTCGTGAATAAGAGCTTGCATGCGGGGCCCCGATGCCGTTTCGAGGCAGATATGGAACATGCCTGAAGTCTAGGAAGGCGACCGCCGATGCGTCGTAAATAGCGCGTAAACGGGGCGGCCCGCGGCGTCAAATCTGCGCCAACAAGTCGTGGGATGCAGCGCTTGTGCGTGGCCGAGCGCGCGCGGGCCGCCAATGACCCCGCCGCCCCGGGTTCTCTCGGAGGCGGCTGCTAGACTGCCCGCTGTGACCCCCACTCCCCAGTTCCGCGGCCCGATGCGCGCCGCTGCCCGATGAACCAGCACCTGCAAGCCCGGCGGCGCTGGTGCGCGGGTGTCTTGTTCCTGCTGTTCCTGTGGGTGTTCGGCGCCGGGCTCACGCAGGCGCTGGCAAGCACTTCCTTGCCGACGGCCCATGCCTTTGGCGCGCAGTCCGAGCAATGGGGCACGGCGCGCCATGCGGCCATCGCTCCGGCGAGCGCCACGCGGGTGCAAGCCAAGGCCCAGCCGCCCGATGGCTGCGCGGACCCGGCCATCGCGCAGCATGGCGCCAGCGCCTGGCTGGCGGCGCAGCAGCCATGCCTGGTTCTTCCGCGCAATGCCTGGTGGCCCGCCGAGCAGGCACACCAGCGCTTTTTCGCGCGCGCGCCTCCCGCGCGGATGTGATCGACGCGCACGGCCCCCCGTGCGCAGCCCCGTTTCCCCGATCACGAGCGCATGGCCGCGCAGGTGCTGGATGCATCTGTGCGCCGCTGTGCGCCAACCCGCATTCCATGAAAAATTCCAGATACCTGGTGGCGACCTATCTCGCCATCATCCTGGCCGGCATCTTGCTGGCCCTTCCCAATCTCCTGCCCGCCGCGGCGCTCGAGCGCCTGCCGGGCTTCCTGCCCTCGGGCCAGATCGCGCTCGGGCTCGACCTGCGCGGCGGCTCGCACCTGGTGCTTGAAGTCGATGCCGCCGACCTGCGCCGCGAGCGCGTGCGCACCCTCGCCGAAGATGCGCGGCGCACGCTGCGCGAGGCGTCCATTCCCTGGACCGCGCTCGACAGCTCGGAGCGCGAGGTGCGCATCGCGCTGCGCGATCCCGCGCAGATCGCCCAGGCCCGCCAGGCGCTCGCGCCACTGGTCGGGACGCTGGGCAACGGCACGCGCGATCTGGCTGTGCTCGAGCCGGCGCCGGGCCGCGTCGCGCTGCAGCTGACCGAGGAAGGCCATCTGGCCGCCACGACTTCCGCCGTCGAGCAGAGCCTGGAAATCATCCGCCAGCGCGTGGACCAGGTCGGCGTGGCGGAGCCGACGATCCAGCGCGTGGGCGCCGATCGCATCCTGGTGCAATTGCCCGGGCTGCAGGACCCGAGCCAGCTGCGCGCGCTGCTGGGATCGACGGCAAAGATGGGCTTCCACATGCTCGGCGATGCCGGATCGGCGGACGTACGCACCCTGAGCGACGAGCAGGGCGCCACGTACCCCGTGCTGCGGCGCGTCGCGCTGTCGGGCGACCGCCTGTCGGATGCGAGCGCCGGCTTCGATGCGCAGACCAACCAGCCGGTGGTCAACTTCCGCTTCGACAACGCCGGCGCGCGCATGTTTGCCGACATCACGCGCGCCAACGTCGGCAAGCCCTTTGCGATCGTGCTGGACGACAAGGTGCTGAGCGCGCCCGTGATCCGCGAGCCCATCACCGGCGGGTCGGGGCAGATCTCGGGCAGCTTCACGGTGCAGGAAGCCGCAACCCTGTCGGCGCTGCTGCGCGCGGGCGCGCTGCCCGCGAAGCTCACCGTGATCGAGGAGCGCAGCGTCGGCGCCGACCTGGGCGCGGACGTGATCCAGAAGGGCATCTACGCCGGCATTGCGGCTTTTGCGCTGGTCTTCCTGTTCATCTTTGCGCTGTACGGCACCTGGGGGCTGGTTGCCAACCTGGCGCTGGCGCTGAACGTGGTGCTGACGCTGGCCGGCCTGAGCCTGCTGGGCGCGACGCTGACGCTGCCCGGCATTGCCGGCATCGTGCTGGGCATCGGCCTGGCCGTGGACGCCAATGTGCTGATCAACGAACGCATCCGCGAGGAGACCGCCAAGGGGCGCGCCGCGCTGTCGGCCATCGACACCGGCTTTCGCAAGGCCTACGCGACGATCATGGACAGCAACGTCACGGCGTTGATCGCCACCGTATTGCTGTTCTGGTTCGGCTCGGGCCCGGTGCGCGGCTTTGCGGTGACGATGGCCATCGGGCTGCTGGTGTCGATGTTCACGGCGGTGTCGATCGTCAAGGTCGTGATGATCGCCATTGCGCGCCGCGCGCGGCTCAAGACCATCAACATTCGCCCGCTGTTCGGTTTCCGCCTGGTCAAGGACGGCACCAAGGTGGACTTCATGAAGGCGCGCTTCATCGGCCTGGCGGTCTCGCTGCTGCTGTCGGCCGCGTCGGTGGCGCTGTTCTTCAAGCCCGGCCTGAACTACGGCATCGATTTCCAGGGCGGCATCCAGATGGAGGTGAAGACCAGCGCGCCGGCAGATCTCGCGCTGATGCGCGGGCAGCTGTCGGCGCTGGGGCTGGGCGAGGTGGCGCTGCAGGAGTTCGGCGCAAGCAACCAGGTGCTGATCCGCGTCGAGCGCCAGCCCGGCGGCGAGGAAGCGCAGACGCGCGCGGTGGAGCTGCTGCGTACCAGCGTCGCGGGCATGGACGCGGGCGCGAGCGTCGAGCGCACCGATGTGGTCGGCCCGAAGGTCAGCGGCGAGCTGGCGCTCGCGGGCATCCTGTCCGTCGTGCTGGCGAGCATCGCGATGCTGATCTACATCTGGATCCGCTTCGAGTGGCCCTTTGCGGTCGGCGCGATCGTCACGCTGATCTTGGACGTGACCAAGACCGTGGGCTTCTTTGCGCTGATGGGTCTGGACTTCAATCTCACGGCGATCGCCGCGCTGCTGACGCTGGTCGGCTACTCGGTCAACGACAAGGTGGTGGTCTACGACCGCATGCGCGAGAACCTGCGCCTGCACCGCACCATGCCTCTGCGCGAGGTCATCAACCTGTCGATCAACGAAACGCTCGCGCGCAGCCTCTACACCTCGGCCACGGCCTTGCTGGCCATGCTGCCGCTGGCGATCTGGGGCGGAAGCGCCGTGGAGAGCTTTGCGGTGCCGATGGTGTTCGGCATCATCGTCGCGGCGACCTCGTCCGTGTTCATTGCGGCGCCGATCCTGCTGTTCCTGGGCGACCGGCGCCGGCGCCGGAATGTGGTGCGCGAGCAAGAGCTGCCGGCACCGGCGCTCTGAGGTGGCGTCCCGGGCCGCCGTGGCCCGGGGCAGCGGCTATCCGCCGAAGTCCTGCGTATCGAGCTCGCGCCCGTCCTCGAACATCAACGTGCGTTCGGGCCAGCGCAGCGCCGCGAGGTTGAAGCGCTCGTCGCGCGTCTCGCCCGCGCGGCGCGCGACCCAGCGCCCGCCGACCGAATAGTCGACGCAAAACACATTGCCGCGCGGCCCGTGCCAGGCCAGCGGCGCCGTCTGGCCAAACAGGTTTTCCTCCTGCTTGCCATGCACCGGCACGCGCGGCGGGTGCAGGCGGCGCCAGTAATGGCCGATCACCACCGCGGGCGCATCGACGTAGGCGTTCCACCAGGCCATGCGCTCGACGAAGCGCCATTTGCCGCCCGCGAAGAACGGCTCGGTGCAGCGCTGCTCCAGGCCCGTGGTCAGCACCTTGAGCGGGTTGAACACCGCCTTGTTGAGCTCGCTTTCCGAGTGCGCGGCCAGGAAGGGCGGGCGCTCGCGCGCATCCTCGAGGCTGTGCGGCCAGGCCCGCGCCTCGGCCGCGCGCAGCGCGCGCAATTCGCTGGCGCCGGCCTGCGATTCCGCGACGTTTTCCCAGTGGTCGTATTGCTCGCGCAGGCTGCCCAGCGGCATCGCGCGCACGGCGCTGATCTGCGGCTCGACCCAGGCCGCATGCACGATGCGCAGATCGCTGCGCTCAAGCGCGACCGGCAGGCCGGCGGTGAAATCGGCAATGGCCTGGCGTTCGGCAGCGCCCCGGGGCTGCGCAAAGGGCGCGTACTTGGGCTCGTCCGAGGCCGTGCGGCTGCCGAAGAACCAGCCCGAGCCATCCTTGGCGTCCTCGCGCAGCAGGTTGATCTCGTGGTTGCCGGCCACCGCCAGCGCGCGCCCGCTGTGCACCAGGCGCCGCGCCAGCGCGAGCACCGCGGGGCTGTCCGGGCCGCGGTCGCAGAAGTCGCCGACGAAGACCAGCTGGCGCTGCGCGGGGTGGCGCCCAGCGTCGTCATAGCCCAGGTGCGCGAGCAGCGCCAGCAGGGCGTCGTATTCCCCATGGACATCGCCGACGATGTCCAGTGGGCCGGGGGGCAGCGGTTGGATCAGGCTCATGCAGTGGCTTTGAAGGCGGGGCGGCTTGCGGCCCCAGGGGCATTATTCAAAAAGAACGCAGCGGTTGGCGCGCGCGAAGACAGGCGCAGGGGTATGGCTGTCGCGGCCGCGACAAACAGTCAGGCTTTGACCGGCGCGCGCACATAGCGCACGAATGCATAGGGCAGGCCGGTGCGGCTCACGGCTTCGCTGCGCGTGGCCTCGACCCATTCGCGGCCCAGCTGCGGCGCATGGGCGTCGCCCTCGAAATCCTGCGCGATCTCGGTGACCTCGACGGCATCGGCCAGCGGCAGCGCCTGCGCGTAGATCTGCGCGCCGCCGATGACCCAGACATCGGCGCTGTGCTGCGCGGCCAGCGCCAGCGCCTCTTGCAGGCTTGCGGCGCGCAGCGCGCCCGCGGCCTGCCAGTCGGGCTGGCGCGTCACGACGATATTGCTGCGCCCGGGCAGCGGTCGGAAGCGCTCGGGCAGCGAATCCCAGGTCTTGCGGCCCATGACGACGGCGCTGCCCCCCGTGAGCTGCTTGAAATGCGCGAGGTCTTCGGGCAGGTGCCAGGGCATGGCGTTGTGGTGGCCGATGACGCCGTTGGCGGCGCGTGCATAGATCAGTTGGACGGACATGGGATGGATCGCAAACGGGAAACAGACGCCCATTGTCCGTCATGGCTCCAGTGCCGTCAGGGCGCGGGGACAGCGGGCGCAACTGGAGCGTTCTGTAAGGCCTGTAAGCGCATGTAAACAACTACTGAAGCGCGGGTCTTTATTGGCTTTTACAATTACGAATATTAACCCGATAGATTTTTCAAATGAAGACGATATTCAAAAACTTGCTGCCGATAGCGGCAGTGCTGGTTTTCAGCAGCGCGGCCCAGGCCCAGGAAGCCGCTGTCGTGACCGATACCGCTGCAGCGCCAGACACGATGCCAGCGCAGATCAAGGTGATCCGCTACTCGGCCGGCGATTCGATTCCCCTGGGGGTTGTGGTGCCCGCGGAGGAGGTGCTGGTGCAGGCCAAGGCGATCCATGACCCGGCAGACGATTCGATTCCTGCGGGCTCCACGCTGCCAGCCCTGCAAGCGCAAGAGCCCGTGCCGACGCGCACAGGCCGCTATTGGGCAGGCGAGTCGATCGTGCTGGGCACGGGGCAGCAGGTTCAGGTCGCAAGCACCCAGGCACAGGCGAGGACCGCTGGATTTTCTTCCGCCTCGCATCTGCCCCTGGCAGGCGCGCTGGCCGACAGCGTGACGACCTACATCGGGCTCAACCAGCCAGGCCTTGCCGAGAAGAACGGCCTCGTCAACACCTCGCCCGCAGGCCTCGTGGGCCTGTTCGTGCTCAAGGCCGGCCTGGTCTATTTCTTCGAGCACCAGTCACCCGCCATCCGCAAGTCCGGGCTGAAGACCACCGCCGGCGTATGGAACGGCGTGGCGCTGAACAACCTGCTGCTCATTGCAGGAGCCACCAACCCCATCAGCCTCGTGGGCGGCGCCTTGTTCGGGGCCTACATGTACCACCGCGAGGGGCTCAAACTGGACCAGGAAAAACCCATCCAGACCGCACGGGGAGCGGCTGTGCAGGTCAGATAAGAAAAGCACCGTTGGGTGCTTTTTTCGTTTGCGCGATCCCTTCTTCGCGAGACATGCGCGGATCGCTCGGCCCATGGCCACGGATTTCGCCAAATGGATGGAATTCTTCGCGCGCGGACGTTACTCAAGCGGGTCACTTGCGTTTTCATGCGGCGTGCGCTCACCGCTGCCGCGGCAGCTTCCGTCCCATTCCAGAATTTCCTATGCGCCAACATTCCACTTTAGTTCGAGAAGTCACCAAACCATCAAAAACAAACCGATGAGCGGAGCGCGGCCATCGGCAAATGTCCAGGGCCATGGAGCCATTTTTGCGGCGTGTCCATGGGCATGTTTTGCAGGATTCGAGGGAAAACCGAAGTGAGCAAGATCAACTCTTTTGCGCCAAACGCAAGCCTGGCACTGCTTCTGTGCCTGCTGGCCGAACCAGCGCTGGCGCAGTCCATTCCCAATGCGGGCTCGCTGTTGCGCGATGCCGAGCGTAATCTGGAGGCGCCGCGCGCGACCGAGCCGCTGGCTCCGAAGATCGTGGCCCCGCCGGCGCCGGTCGATGACAACGCGGTGCGCGTGCGGGTGCAGCGCATTGCAATCGAAGGCGCCACGCTGATTGCGCAGGACGAACTGCAGGCGCTGGTGCAGGAGCTGGTCGGCCATTCGCTGACGCTGGGCGAACTCGAGCAGGCCGCGCAGCGCGTTGCCCAGTACTACCGCGAGCGCGGCTGGTATGTGCGCGTTTTCCTGCCCCCGCAGGATGTGACCGACGGCCATCTCCGCATCCAGGTGCTCGAAGGCCGCTACGGCGCCAGCGAGCTGGGCCCGCAGACCGGCGATCGCGCCAATGCCGAGCATGTGCGGCAGCTGGTCACCAACCGGCTGCAGCCGGGGCAGGCGCTGTCGGCGGCCGCGCTCGAGCGCGGGTTGCTGCTGGCCAACGACCTGCCGGGCATCGAGACGCAGGGGCTGCTGCAGGCGGGACGGAGCCAGGGGCATTCCGACCTGCAGGTCGTGGTGCATGACACCGCCTTCGTCACCGGCGATGTCGGCCTGAGCAACTCCGGCAGCAGATCCTCGGGCCGTGCCCAGGCGGTGGGCGGGCTCGCGCTCAACAACCTCTCGGGCAATGGCGATCAAATGACACTGCGGATGCTGGCCTCCGAGGGGCTGCGCAACGCGACGCTGGGCTACAGCCTGCCGCTGGGCCATGACGGGGTGCGCCTCGCGGCCCGGGGCTCGCTGCTGCACTATGAGCTCGGCGGCAGAATCCGCGCGCTCGAAGCCGAAGGCCAGGCCCGCACCGCAGCCCTGACACTGAGCTATCCGCTGGTGCGCCAGGGCGAGCGCAACCTGAATCTGTCGCTGGCATACGAGCACAAGCGCTACCGGGACGACAAGCTGTCGCAACCGGAGCGCCGCAACCGCATCAACGCCATGACGCTGGGGCTGGGCGGCGATCTGCGTGACGGCCTGGGCGGCGGCGGGCTGAGCTGGGGCGGGGTGCAGCTGACCCAGGGATCGGCGGGCATCGAGGACATTGCCGGCAGCCGGGCCCAGGACGCGGCCGGCCCGCGCAGCGAAGGAAGTTACACCCTGCTCGCGCTGCAGTTGGGCCGCGTGCAATCGCTGGGCGCGGGCTGGCAGGTGCAGGGCTCGCTGTCGGGACAGCTGCCCAACGGCAACCTCGCCAGCAGCGAGCGCATGTCGCTGGGTGGCGCCGGCCAGGTGCGCGCCTATCCGAACAATGAAGCCGAGGGCGACAGCGGCGTGCTGTTCAAGCTTGGACTGCAGCGCGAGCTTGGCCGCGGCTGGCAGGCGGTGGCCTTCTATGACGCCGGGCGCATCCGCCAGCACCAGCGCCCCTGGGCGGGCTGGAACGGCGCAGGCGGCCAGGCCAACAGCTACAGCCTCGCAGGCGCGGGCCTGGGCCTGAACTGGCGCGGCACCGGGAGCCTGCGCGGCTGGTATCTCGACACCAGCGTCGCCAAGCCCATCGGCGGCAACCCGGGTGCGAACGGCCAGCGGCGCAACGGCGATGGCAGCCGTGAAAACAGCTGGCGCGGCTGGGTCGACCTCAGGCGCAGCTTCTGACGCACGGACTTCGACCGGTCCCGGCTGCATCCACCATGCGCTGGGGCTGACGCCACGGCGCCGTGCCGGGCGGCGGCTGCCTGGCCAGAAGCAAGAGCCAGGCGCCCGCCCCGGTGCCCGGGCGCTTCGCACCCCCGCGCGCAAGCTCCGCCGCGGCGCGGCAAAATACGCGCACCGGCCAGGCCGCGGCGCCTTGCCGCGCGCCGGCCCTCCGCGTCGCGACGCCTGCATTTCCCCGGGTCCCCTGTGTTCCACGTCTATTGCGCCATTGCCTATCTGTTCATCGTCGCCCGCGTCATCGCGCCGCTGCCCATCCGCTGGCCCTGGAAGATCCTGGCTGCCGCCGCGCTGCTGCCGGGCGCGCTCTACCAGTTCTGGTCACGCGTGTTCTTCGGCAACATGTATGCGCCGGAGCTGCCGTTTCCCATAGTCGCGCTGCTGGGCTGGACCTTCTGCAGCTTCGTGCTGCTGCTGGTGTTCACGGTGGCCGGCGACATCCTCGAGACGCTCTACCGCCTGGCCGCGCGCCGGTGGTCGAACCCGCCGCGCGGCACGGCGCGCCGGCTCGCCAGCGTGGCGCTGGCGTTTGTGCTCGGCGGCTACGGCTTCATCCAGGCCAGCAGCCTGCCTGAAGTGCACCGCGTCAATCTGCCGGTGAAGAACCTGCCGGCCGGGCTCGAGGGATTCCGGATGGTGCAGCTGAGCGACCTGCACATCAGCAAACTGTTCCAGCGCGACTGGGTGCAGGGCGTGGTCGATCGCACCAACGCTCTCCAGGCCGACCTGATCGTCGTGACCGGCGATGTGATCGATGGCAGCGTCGAGGCGCGCCGCAGCGATGTCGAGCCGCTGGCGCAGCTCAGGGCGCGCCACGGCGTGATCGGCATTCCGGGCAACCACGAGTACTACTTCGACTACGGCGCCTGGAAGCCCCGGCTGCAGGCGCTGGGCATCCGCATGCTGACCAACCAGCACGAGGTCGTGCAGCATGGCAATGCGCAGCTGACGGTGGCGGGCATTGCCGATGCCGCCGCGCTGCGCTATGGCGACGAAGGCCCCGATCTGCCCAAGGCGCTCACCGGGGTGCCGTCCGGTGCCCCCATCGTGCTGCTGGCCCACCGGCCCGCGGGCGCTGCCGGTCATGCGCAGCAGGGGGTTGCCGTGCAGCTGTCGGGCCATACCCATGGCGGCATGGTCATCGGCATGGAGCCGGTGATCGCGCCACCGAACGAGGGATTTTTGAGCCGCGGCTACCGCGTGGGCGACATGCAGCTCTATGTGAGCAACGGCACCGGGCTGTGGATGGGTTTCCCGATCCGGCTGGGCGTGCCCTCCGAGATCACCGAGTTCGTGCTCACGCGCGCTCCCTAGTCTCGCCAAGCCATGGACACCCGATCCTCCGCCCGCGGCCTGGCCGCGATGACCTTTGCGCTCATGCTGAGCCAGTTCTTTCGCAGCTGCATGGCCGTCATGGCGCCGGAGGTGCAAAGCGACCTGCTGCTGACGCCGGCCGGGTTCGGCACGCTGTCGTCATGCTTTTTCCTGTCCTTCGGCATCGCGCAGATTCCCGTCGGCATGGCGTTCGACCGCTTCGGGGTCGGCGCGCCCACGCGCTGGCTGATGGGGCTGGGCGTGGTCTCGGCGGCGCTGTTCGCGCTGGCCCCCAACGCCGGGACCGCGATGCTCGCCCAGGTCGGGCTGGGCCTGGCCTGCGCGCCGGTCTTCATGGGCCTGATGCACTTCGCGGCGCAGACCCTTCCAACCCATAAGTTCGCCGCCTCGGTCAGCCGCGCCAATGCCGCCGGCATGATGGGCGCGCTGTGCGCCACCGCGCCGCTGGGCTGGGCGGTGCATGCGTTTGGCTGGCGCCCGCCGGTGCTTGTGGCCGGCGCGCTGATGGGCGTGGCCTGCTATTTCGTGGCCAGGGAAGTGCGCGACAGCGGCAACGCCCATGCGCGCGAGGAGGGCGCGGCGGCCATGCTGCGCGCCAGCGGTCGGCTGCTGTTCATGCCCGCGCTGTGGACGCTGATCCCGATGTGCATGGCGCTGGCCGTGGGCACGACGTTCCGCAACTCCTGGGGCGGGCCTTATCTGTCCGATGTGTTCGGCATGCCCGCGGGCACGCGCGGCCTGGCGCTGGCGGTGCTGAGCCTGACGGCAATCTGCGCCGCGTCCGCGCTGCCCTGGTTCGTGCACCGCATGTCGGTGCGCACGACGGTGCTGGTGTGGGCGCTGGGCGCGCTGACTGCGGGCGGCGCGCTCACGCTGATGCCCGACGTGGGCGTGCTGGTGGACATTCCGCTGCTGGCCCTGATGGGCACGATCGGCGTGCTGCATCCGCTGGTCATGGCGCACGGGCGCATGCTGCTCGCGCCCGAGGTCGTGGGCCGGGGCCTGGGCTTGCTCAATACCTTCGTGTTCCTGGGGTCTGCCGCGGCGGCCTGGATCTTCGGGCTCATCGCCGATGCGAACCTCCTGGCGGGTGGATCGGCCACGCAAGCCTTCACGCGGATCTTCGGCTTTGGCTGCGTGATGGTGCTGGTGGGCATCGCTGCCTATATGCTCAGTCCGTCGATGGCGCGGGCCGCGGCCCCGCGTTCCTGAATGCAACTGACCTGGAGGATGACAAGATGAACGGTGCAAAAAGTCTGGTGAAAACGCTGCTCGCAGCTGGCGTCGATACCTGTTTCGCCAACCCCGGCACGAGCGAGATGCACTTCGTGGCCGCGCTCGACCAGGTGCCCGGCATGCAATGCGTGCTGGGCCTGCAGGAGAACGTGGTCACCGGCATGGCCGACGGCTACTACCGCATCGCGCGCAAGCCGGCCTGCACGCTGCTGCACTGCGGCCCGGGCCTGGCCAACGGCATGGCCAACCTGCACAACGCCCGGCGCGCGCGCAGCGGCATCGTCAACATCGTCGGTGACCAGGCGACCTATCACCGCCCGTTTGACGCGCCGCTCACCGCCGACACGACCGGCATGGCGCAGACCGTCTCCGCCTGGGTGCGCACCAGTGCCCGGTCCGCGGAGCTGGGCCGCGACGCGGCCGAGGCGGTGCGCGCGGCGCAGACCTATCCGGGCCAGATCGCCACCTTGATCCTGCCGGCCGATGTGTCGTGGGAAGAGGGCGGTGTGGTGGCAGCGCCCTTCGAGGTACCGACGCCGCCAGGCATCGACAGCGGCGCGATCGAGCAGGCCGCGCGCACGCTGCGCGACCAGCGCGACGTGCTGATCCTGCTGGCCGGCCCGGCCGTGTTCAGCGAATCCCAGGCGCTGGCCCAGCGCGTTGCCAGCGCGACGGGCGCGGCCGTGATGGCGAGCTACGTGACCTCGCACGTGGCGCGCGGCCGCGGGCGCATGCAGCTCGAGCGCGTGCCCTACGGCATGGAGCAGGCCATTCAGGCGCTGGACCCGTACAGGCACATCATCCTGGTCAACGCGACTCCGCCCGTCGGCTTCTTCGGCTATCCCGGCATGCCCTCGGAGCAGGCCAACCCGCAGGTCCAGTTCCACGTGCTGTCGCGCCCCGACCAGGATCCCGTCGAAGCACTGCGCGGTCTGGTCAAGGCGCTGAACGCCCCCGAAGCCGCCATCCCCGACCCGGGCCCGCGCCCCGAAATCGCCAGCGGCGCACCCACGCCCGAAGGCCTGGCCCAGACGCTGGCGGCGCTGATGCCCGACAACGCCATCGTCTCGGACGAAAGCATCTCCTACGGCCGCGGCTTCTACAAGTTCACGCACGCCGCGCCCGCGCACGACTGGCTGCACCTGGCCGGCGGCGCGATCGGCGACGGCATGCCCGTCGCGACGGGCGCGGCGCTGGGTGCGAAAAAGCAGCGCCGCGTCATCAACCTGCAGGCCGACGGCTCGGCCATGTACACCGTGCAATCGCTGTGGACCCAGGCGCGCGAGCAGCTGCCGGTGACCACCGTCATCCTCAACAACAGCAAGTACAACATCCTGATCGGCGAGTACAAGAATGTCGGAGCTACCCCGGGCGATACCGCGATGAGCATGCTGGACCTGGGCAATCCGTCGATCGACTGGACGAAGCTGGCCAATGGCATGGGGGTGGAAGCGGCGCGCGCGACTTCGCTGGAGGAACTGGCGGTGCTGATGAAGGCCAGCTTCGGGAAAAGCGGGCCGTTTCTCATCGAGCTGATGATCTAGGCCCGCGTGCGCGGTTATGGGGCCTCAGACCGCCATCGGCGCCGTGATATGCGCATGGTGGCGATAACCTTCCAGTGAGAAGTCCGAAGGCTCGACCTTCTCCAGCCATTCGGGCTCGTATTTGCCGGTAACCGCGTAATCGGGAATGCGGTCCGACAGCACCAGCTTCGGCGCCTCGAAGGGCTCGCGCTGGAGCTGCTCCTTGAGCATGTCCACGTGGTTCTCGTAGATATGCGCGTCACCGATGAAATAGGTGAACCAGCGCGGCTTGTAGCCCGTCAGGCGCCCCACGAGATGCAGCAGCGCCGCGCCTTCGGTCAGATTGAAGGGCGTGCCCAGTCCCACATCGTTGCTGCGGATATAGAGGCACAGCGAGATCTCGCCGCGGCTCTTGTCGACCAGGAACTGGTAGAGCAAGTGGCACGGCGGCAGCGCCATTTCCTCGAGCTGCGCCCAGTTCCAGCCGTGGAACAGGATGCGGCGGTTGCCGGGGTCGTTGATGATGGTGTCCAGGCACTGGCGCAGCTGGTCGATGGCCTTGTACATCAGCACGCCGGACTGCCCGCCCGGCGCGGCCTCGAGCATGCCGATCTGCTGGTAGCCCCTGGCCAGCGCATCGGCCACCTGGGCCTGGCCCTGGGGTTCGGCCGGGTCGATCAGCTTGTAGGCCGGCCACTGGCGCCACTGCACGCCATACACCGAGCCCAGATCGTCTTCCTGCAGGCGATAGGGGTTGGCCAGCCACTGCGCGTTCTCGTTGGCGTTCTGGTCCCAGACCTTGCAGCCGAGCGCGCGGAAATCGGCGGCGCTGCGGTAGGCGCGCATAAAGCCCACGAGCTCGCCGACGGCCGACTTGAAAGCCAGCTTCTTGGTCGTGACGGCCGGAAAACCCTGCTGCAGATCAAAGCGCAGCATCGCGCCGGGCAGGCTCAGCGTGCGGATGCCCGTGCGATTGTCTTGCCAGCTTCCGTTGTCGAAGATGTTCTGGACGAGGTCTAAATATTGTTTCATGGGCGGGCCGGCAAATCTGAGGCGCAAATCGTAGCGCAAGCGGCGCCGCGGCGAGCTGGGCAGTTCCAAGTCCCCGGTCCGTCAGCACAATTGCGGTTAAGCATATGACTTTAAATACGAAGTTGCGCAGGCGCAAAGCCGGAAGACGGGTCCTAGAATTTCAGCGATCACGCCGCGTTCCACCCGAACTTCCAAGGAGACAAGCATGCGCATCGAAACCCTGGCCGTCCACGCCGGCTACAGCCCGGAGCCCACCACCAAGGCCGTGGCGGTTCCCATCTACCAGACCGTGGCCTATGCCTTCGACAACGCCCAGCATGGCGCCGACCTGTTCGACCTGAAGGTGCCGGGCAACATCTACACCCGCATCATGAACCCGACCACCGACGTGCTCGAAAAGCGCGTCGCGGCGCTCGAAGGCGGCATTGCCGCGCTGGCGCTGGCCTCGGGCATGGCGGCCATCACGGCGGCGATCCAGACCATTGCCGAAGCCGGCGACAACATCGTCTCGGCCGCCACGCTCTACGGCGGCACCTACAACCTGTTTGCCCACACCTTCCCGCAGCAGGGCATCGAGGTGCGCTTTGCCGATGCGCGCGACCCGGCCAGCTTCGGCCAGCTGATCGACGCCAAGACCAAGGCGGTCTTCATCGAGTCGATCGGCAACCCGCTGGGCAACGTGACCGACATCCGCGCGCTGGCCGACATCGCCCATGCGCAGGGCGTGCCGCTGATCGTCGACAACACCGTGCCTTCGCCCTACCTGCTGCGCCCGATCGAGTTCGGCGCCGACATCGTCGTGCACTCGCTCACCAAGTACCTCGGCGGTCACGGCACCAGCGTCGGCGGCGCGATCGTCGACAGTGGCACCTTCCCCTGGGCCGAGCACGCCGGGCGCTTCCCGCGCCTGAGCGAGCCCGATGTCAGCTACCACGGAGTGAGCTACACCGAAGCCCTGGGCCCGGCCGCCTACATCGGCCGCGCACGCGTCGTGCCGCTGCGCAACATGGGCGCGGCTATCTCTCCGCACAACGCCTTCCAGATCCTGCAGGGCATCGAGACGCTGGCGCTGCGCATGGACCGCATCTGCGACAACACGCTGAAGATCGCCCAGACGCTGCAGCAGCACCCCAAGGTCGAATGGGTGCGCTACGCCGGCCTGCCCGACCACCCCGACCATGCAATTTTGCAAAGGCAGTCGAAAGGGCGCGCCTCGGGCATCGTGTCCTTCAGCCTCAAGGCCGAGGGCGACGCGCGCGCGGCCGGCGCACGCTTTCTCGATGCGCTGGCGCTGTTCACGCGGCTGGTCAACATCGGCGATGCGAAGTCGCTGGCCACGCACCCGGCCTCCACGACGCACCGCCAGCTCGATGCCGATGAACTGGACAAGGCCGGCGTGACCGAAGGCATGGTGCGGCTGTCGGTGGGCATCGAGCATATCGATGACCTGCTCGAAGACCTCGATCAGGCCCTCGCGCAGGTCTGACCACGCGCATCGGGCGCGGCAACCCAAACCCGGCACTGGCAGCGCCGGGTTTTTTCATGGTGGATGCCACAGGTGCCTGCAGCGCGGCGCCTTGACCGACAGGCCGGGGCCAGCGCGCGCCTCAGAATGGTGCAGGACCGGACCCGCCATGCGACGCGTGTGGCTGCCAAGGCCGTGATACAAGATCGGGATGCGGCATCGGCGCGATGCTGCACTCAACCCTCTGCTCGAAGGTGTGAACCATGCGCTTTGTGTTTCTTTCCTGTCAGACGGCGGTTGCCCTGGCGGCAGTGGCCCTGCTTGCCGCCTGCGAGCCCAAGCCGCCCGAACCCAAGACCACGCTGGTGGCGCCGGCGCTGACGGCCCCCGCGATGGCGGGAACCATCCACGCGGCGCCCGTGCCACTGACCACTGCCGACGTCTCGGCCACCGCGGCGGTGATCCTGAGCGACAAGCCCGTGCCCAAGTCGCCCGCCGCCGACGCCCCGGCCACCGCCGGCGCGCCGCTCGAGTCACTTGCCAGCCTCGCCGATTCGGTGGGCAAGTATCCCTATGACGCCGACAACTACCTCGAGCAAGGCGTGCTTGCCGCAAGGCTGCGCGCGCTGCTGGGCGCGGAATATCCGGCGCTGCTGGCCAACATGCGCACGGTGTCGCCGCTCACGGCCGCCGACGGCCTGTGGTTCATCACCGGCAACCGCCCGCACGAAGGCGGTGTCGAGGCCGCGGCCGTGGTCATCAACCCCCATCGCAACGCGCTGCGCGTATGGCTGCTCAACGCCGGTCAGTCGCAGGAGTTCATCGACCCCCCGGCGGCGCAGATCCCCTGGCCGCGCGAGGTGCAGACGCTGATCAACAACCAGCGCAAGGCAGTGCCCTGAAGTTCAGGCCCTGGGTAGAACACAACCCGGGTTCATGATGCCCTTGGGATCGAGCGCCTGCTTGATCGCACGCATCATTCCCAGCGCGACGGGCGACTGGTATTTCTGCAGCTTGTCGACCTTGAGCGCGCCCACGCCATGCTCGGCCGAGAACGAGCCGCCGAATTTCGCCACCGCTTCGTAGACCAGATGGTTGACGCGCTCCTCCTGCTCGCGCAGGAAGGCCTTGGGGTCGCCCTCGGCCGGCGCCTGCACGTTGTAGTGCAGGTTGCCGTCGCCCAGATGGCCGAAGTTGACGAGGCGCACGCCCGGAATCTCGGCCTGCAGCAGTGCATCGGCATGGGCCACGAACGCCGGAATGCGCGAGGCGGCCACCGAGATGTCGTGCTTGATGTTGAGCCCTTCCTCGGCCTGCGCCAGCGGAATGCTTTCGCGCACATGCCACAGGCCCTTGGCCTGGGCGATGCTCTCGGCCACCACCGCGTCGAGCACGCAGCCCTCCTCGAAGGCCATCTCCAGCAGCGCCTCGAAGCGGCTGCGCGCATGTTCTTCCGATTCGCTGTCCGAATTTTCCAGCAGCACGCAGTAGGGCGCCTCGGCCATGTCGGCAAAGGGCACGCGCAGCTGCGGCATGTGGCGCACGACCAGGCTCAGCGCGAACTGGCCCATCACCTCGAAGCCCGTGAGCCCGGCGCCGAGCTGCTGGTGCGCCAGGCCCAGCAGGCGCACGGCGGACTCCATTGACGGCACCGCGGCCCAGGCCGTGAGGCGCGCCGCGGGCTGCGGGAACAGCTTGAGCGTGGCCGCGGTGATCACGCCCAGCGTGCCTTCACTGCCGATGAACAGGTCGCGCAGGTCATAGCCGGTGTTGTCCTTGCGCAGGCCCTTGAGCCCGTCCCAGATTTCGCCCTGGGGCGTGACCACTTCGAGGCCCAGGCACAGCTCGCGTGCATTGCCATAGCGCACGACCTGCGTGCCGCCGGCGTTCGTGCCCAGGTTGCCGCCGATCGTGCAGCTGCCTTCGGCGGCCAGCGACAGCGGGAACAGCAGTCCGGCATCGGCCGCGGCCTGCTGCACGTTCTGCAGGATGCAGCCGGCCTCCACCGTGAGCGTCAGGTTGTCGCGGTCGATGCCGCGCACGGCATGCAGGCGCTGCAGGCTCAGCACGACCTGGGTGCCGCTGGTGTCGGGGGTCGAGCCCACCGACAGGCCGGTGTTGCCGCCCTGGGGAACGATGCTGGTGCCGCTCTCGTGGCAGGCACGCACGACGGCCGCGACTTCGGCCGTGCTGGCCGGGCGCACCACGGCCAGCGACTTGCCATGGCTGCGGCGGCGCCAGTCCTGCTCCCAGGCGCTCAGATCGCCGTCGGTCAGCACATGGGGGGCGCCAACGATCTGGCGCAGGGTATCGAGCAGTTGGGACATCACGGTTCTCGGTGGGAAATCACGGGGCAGGGGAGGGCGCGGCCTGGGCCGAGCGCTGGCGCCAGCGCACATGCAGCGTGCAGGCGGCAAACAGCGACAGGCACAGCGCGATCTCGAGCAGCGCCAGCCAGCGGCTGGGTGCGGGGTCGCTCCAGGCGCGCACCACGCCTTCGGTGAAGTACAGCCAGACCACCAGGCTGACCCAGCGGTAGGTGTACATGCGGCGCTTGAGCAGCCCGGCCAGCGGCAGGCACAGCGGCAGCGCCTTGAGCGCGAGCCACGTGCCGCCCGGGCGCAGCGGCGCGAGCCACAGCTCCCAGGCCACGCACAGCGCCATCAATGCCAGCAGGCTCGAGACCGCCCACCAGCGGGTGGCGGCGACGTCGGTGCCGGGTTCGGAATTGGAAGGATTCATTGGGATGGCATCATATCGGCCATGGCCTTGTCCTTTCACCGCGCGAACACGCGCTGGCGCCAACTGGCCCACACCCTGACCACCTTCCCGTGGCGCAATACCGCGCACACGCTGTCGGCGCGCTTTCGCGAGGACCGGCTCGGCCTCACGGCCAGCAGCCTCACTTTCACCACCTTGCTCGCGCTGGTGCCCTTCGTCGCCGTGGCGCTTGCGGTGTTCACCGCTTTTCCGACCTTCGGGCGGCTGCAGTTGACGCTGCAGCGCTGGCTCATCGACAGCCTGATTCCCGATGCGATCGCGCAGCAGGTCATGGACTATCTGATCCAGTTCGCGGCCAAGGCCAGCCAGCTTGGGGGCGTGGGCTTTGGCGTGCTGCTGATCACGGTGATCAGCCTGATCCTGACGGTGGACCGCACGCTCAACAACATCTGGCGCGTGCAGCGCATGCGCTCGCTGGGCCAGCGGCTGCTGATCTACTGGGCGGTGATCACGCTCGGGCCGCTGATGATGGGCGGCAGCATCGCGACCACGTCCTATGTGCTCTATGCATCGCGCGGCCTGGTCGCGGTGCTGCCCGAGGCGGTGCAGGTCGGCTTCAATTCGCTCGAGTTCCTGCTGCTGTCGGGCGCGATGGCCGCGCTCTACCACTACGTGCCCAACACGCCGGTCAAGTGGCGCCATGCGCTGGTCGGCGGGCTGTTCGTCGCGATCGGCATGGCCCTGGCCAAGAAGGTGCTGGCGCTGTACCTGGCCACGGTGCCGACCTATTCGGCCGTCTACGGCACCTTCGCGACGGTGCCGATCCTGCTGGTCTGGATCTATGTCGCCTGGGTGATCTTCCTGCTGGGCGCCGTGGTGACGGCGTATCTGCCCAGCCTGCTGGCCGGCATGGCGCGCCACTCCACGCACCGCGGCTGGAGCTTCGAGCTCGCGCTTGAGGTCGTCGCGGTGCTCGAGGAGCGGCGCCTGGAGCCCGGGCGCGGCATGCCCGCGCTGGCGCTGGCGCGGCGCCTGCGCGTCGACGCGCTGCAGCTCGAGCCCGCGCTCGCAGCGCTCACCGAGGTGCGCTGGCTGGGCATGCTGCCCGACGAGGGCCAGACGCGCGCGCTCGACGACCGCGAGCCGCGCTACGTGCTGCTGTGCGACCCCGACATGACACCGCTCGCGCCGCTGCTGCAGCACCTGCTGCTCGACCGCACGCCCAGCACCGAGCCGCTGTGGCAGCAGGGGCACTGGGACGACCTGACGCTGCGCCAGGCGCTGCCGCTGCCCGCGCCCGAGCCTCCCGTCCCGGTGCTGGCGCTGGCCGGGCCGGTGGCATCGTGGCGGGCGCGGCACCTCGATGTGCAGCGCGATGCCTAGTTTTCCTGGAGCTCAGGCGGCCTGAAGGAAATCCCGCAACGCAAACAGCGTCTCGTCCGGCGACTCCGTCATCTGGTTGTGCCCCATGGGCAGCAGCACGCGCTGCGGCTTTTTCCCCGCGGCCTCGGCGGCCTTGAGCAGACCCTGCGCCGCCTTGGGCGGCGTCATCTGGTCCTGGGCGCCCAGCGCAAACAGCACCGGGCAGGTGATCGCGGCAATCGCGCTCTCGCCATTCGCATAGCTGTCGCAGGCCACGAACCCGGTGTGCAGCAGGTTCTGCCGGTCATTGCTGGCCAGCACGCGCCGGCCCAGCGCCAGGCCCGCGCCGAACACCCAGCTGCCCGCGCCCCCCGGCGGCGCGAGCGTCGCGCGCGAGAAGGTGTTGACCATCTGGATCGCCTGCTCGGGCGTGTCGAGCGCCGACTGCAGCAGCGCCGGCGAGACCTTCATTGGGTGCGCGATGCCCACCAGCGCGAGGTGGCTCACGCGCGTGCCCAGGTCGGCCGCGGCCTGCAACGCGATCAGGCTGCCCCAGCTGTGGCCGACCAGCGCGGCTTTCTCGAGCCCCGCGGCGTCCATCAGATCGGCAATGAAGCGCGCCGCTTCCTCGACGCTGGCCGGCGCGGTGCCTTCGCTGCGGCAATGGCCGGGCAGGTCGATGGCCAGCACGTTCCAGCCGTGGTTGGCGAGATACCGGCTTTGCAGCGCCCAGACGCTGTGGTCGCAGAGCACGCCGTGGATCAGGATGACCGTGGGCAGCTCGGGGCGCAGGGCCTTGCCGCCGGTATAGGCATAGACCGAGTGGCCGTTGACTTCGAGCTTCATGCAGCCTCCTGTGCCGCTTTTTCCGCGGCCTTCAAGGCGCGCTTGAGGTCGTCGATCAGGTCGTCGGCATCTTCGAGGCCGATCGACAGCCGGATCGTGCCCTGGCCGATGCCGGCATTGGCCAGCGCCTCGTCGTCCATGCGGAAGTGCGTGGTGCTGGCCGGATGGATCACCAGCGAGCGGCAGTCGCCGACGTTGGCGAGGTGGCTGAAGACCTTGAGCGTCTCGATGAACTTCTTGCCCTGGTTGCGGTTGCCGGCAATGTCGAAGCTGAACACCGAGCCCGCGCCGCGCGGCAGCAGCTTCTTGGCCAGCGCGTGGCTCGGGTGGCTCTCGAGCATCGGGTGGCCGACGCGGCTGACCAGCGGGTGGCTTGCCAGGTACTGCACGACCCGCTCGGTGTTGCGCATGTGGCGCTCCATGCGCAGCGCCAGCGTCTCGATGCCCTGCAGGATCAGCCAGGCGGTGTGCGGGCTCATGCAGGCGCCGAAGTCGCGCAGGCCCTCGCGGCGCGCGCGCAGCAGGAAGGCGCCCACGCTGCTCTCCTCGGTGAACACCATGTTGTGGAAGCCGTCGTAGGGTGCGGTCAGCTCGGGGAATTTGCCCGAACGCTCCCAGTCGAAGCTGCCGCCGTCGACGATCACGCCGCCGATCACCGTGCCGTGGCCCGAGAGGAATTTGGTTGCCGAGTGGTAGACGATGTCCGCGCCGAGCGCCAGCGGCTTCATCAGCCAGGGCGAAGTCAAGGTCGAGTCCACGAGCAGCGGCACGCCGGCCTCGTGCGCGATCTGCGCGATGGTGGGGATGTCCAGCACGTCGAGGCCCGGGTTGCCCACGGTCTCGCCGAAGAACAGCTTGGTGTTGGGGCGCACCGCGGCCTTCCAGCCGTCGATGTCGCCGGGCTTGACGAAGGTCGTTTCGATGCCGAAGCGCGCGAGCGTGTAGTGCAGCAGGTTCTGGCTGCCGCCGTAGAGCGCGGTGCTGGCCACGATATGGCTGCCCGCGCCCATCAGCGTCGCCACCGACAGATGCAGCGCCGCCTGGCCGCTGGCCACCGCGATGGCGCCTACCCCGCCTTCGAGCGCCGCCACGCGCTGCTCGAGCACGGCGTTGGTCGGATTGCTGATGCGGCTGTAGACGTGGCCGGGCCGCTCGAGGTTGAACAGCGAGGCCGCATGGTCGCTCGACTCGAACACGAACGAGGTCGTCAGATGGATGGGTACGGCACGCGCGCCCGTCACGGGATCGGGCTGGGTGCCCGCGTGCAGGCTCAGCGTGTCGAAGCCAGGGTCGGAATAACCGGGCATCTTGTCTCCTGGGTTGGTCTGATGGCGCAATGGCGCTGTGCCGCGCGGGGCAGGCCAAACGATTATGCATGGCCCCGATCGCGCACTGCCGCGACCTCGTCTCCGACGCGCCAAGGGCCGCGCCGCGGGCTGCGCACCGGATTTTGTCGGCTAAGATCATCATCCTGCACAAGACGCCAGCAGCTGGAGACAACACATGAAAGTTCGCGACATTCTTCGCGTCAAGGGCAACACCTTGTACGCCATTTCCCCCGATGAGCCCCTGAGCCGCGCGGTGGAGACGATGGCCGAAAAAGACATCGGCTCGCTGGTCGTCATGGAGCACTCGGACGTGGTGGGCATGCTCACCTTCCGCGAAGTGATCCAGGCACTGGTCAAGAACGCCGGCGGCACGACGCTGGTGCGCAGCGCCATGGACGACGCGCCGCTGACCTGCACGCTGGAAACCGAAATGGACGAAGTGCGCCGCATGATGCTCGACCGCCATGCGCGCTACATGCCGGTCATGGACAAGCGCATGCTGATGGGCGTGATCAGCTTCTACGACGTCGCCAAGGCCGTCGTCGACAGCCAGAACTTCGAGAACCGCATGTTGAAGGCCTATATCCGGGACTGGCCCGAAGGCGAGCGCCAGGGCGCTGAATAAAACCTGGACTTTTGGCTTTAACCGTTCGTCCTGAGCCCATCGAAGGATGAACGTCCTGCCCTCCAGGTCTGGAAACGCGCTGCCTTCCCACGTGGATTAATGTGGAACGCAAGTGCCACGCCCCCCATCCCCCGGCATAATCCCCCGCCATGAGCGGCAATACTTTCGGAACCCTTTTCTGCGTCACCAACTTCGGTGAATCCCATGGCCCGGCCATTGGCTGCGTGATCGATGGCTGCCCCCCGGGCCTGCCGCTGAACGAAGCCATCATCCAGCATGACCTGGACCGCCGCCGTCCCGGCACCAGCCGTCATGTGACGCAGCGCCAGGAGGCCGACGCAGTCGAGATCCTCTCGGGCGTCCATGAAGGCAAGACCACGGGCACGCCGATCGCGCTGCTGATCCGCAATACCGACCAGCGCAGCAAGGACTACGCCAATATCGTCGAGAGCTTCCGTCCGGGCCATGCCGACTACACCTACTGGCACAAGTACGGCATTCGCGATCCGCGCGGCGGTGGCCGCTCCTCGGCGCGCCTGACGGCCCCGACGGTGGCGGCAGGCGCGGTCGCCAAGCAGTGGCTCAAGGCCCAGTACGGCACCGAGTTCCGCGCCTGCATGACGCAGCTCGGCGCGCTCGAGATGCCTTTCGAGGACTGGGTCCACGTGCCCAACAACCCGTTTTTCGCGCCCGTCGCCGATGTCTCGGCCTACGAGGACTACATGGACGCGCTGCGCAAGGCCGGGGACTCCTGCGGCGCGCGCATCCGCGTGCAGGCCAGCGGCATGCCCGTGGGCCTGGGCCAGCCGCTCTATGACAAGCTCGATGCCGACATCGCCTACGCGATGATGGGCCTGAACGCGGTCAAGGGCGTCGAGATCGGCGCGGGCTTCGCCAGCGTGGCGCAGCGCGGCACCGTGCATGGCGACTCGCTCACGCCCTCGGGCTTCGCCAGCAACCATGCGGGCGGCGTGCTTGGCGGCATCAGCACCGGGCAAGACCTCGAGGTCTCGATCGCGATCAAACCCACGAGCTCGATCCTGAGCCCGCGCGACTCGATCGACATCCACGGCCAGCCCACCGAAGTCATCACCAAGGGCCGCCACGACCCCTGCGTGGGCATCCGCGCCGCGCCCATTGCCGAAGCCCTGCTGGCGCTGGTGGTCATGGACCACGCGCTGCGCCACCGCGCGCAGTGCGGCGATGTGCGCCATGGCGTCGCGCCCATCGCTTCCTCATTGCTTTAAGGCACCCCCTGAGCGGCTACGCCGCTTCCCCCTCTCATCCTTCGGTGGAGGGGGACGGCAGCCTCGGTGCGGGACGGCCCTTCCTCGCTGCCCCTGGCCTGGGCCACGCCAGTTTTGTAGCGCTGCTTCCAAAGCACAGGGACGCCAAGGTCATGCAAGCCTTGTGTAAGACGTGAAAAAGCCATCCCGAGGGATGGCTTTTTTGCTTGAATGCGCGGATCAGCCTCTCCTGACCTCGTCCATCACATCCTTGAAGTCCTCGATATCCTCGAAGCTCCGATAGACGCTCGCAAACCGGATATACGCCACCTTGTCGAGCTGCTTGAGCTCATGCATGACCAGCTCGCCGATGCGGCTCGAAGGCACTTCGCGCAGCCCGAGGTTGCGCAGCTTTTCCTCGATGCGCTCGATCGCGGTGTCGACCTGCTCGGTGCTCACCGGGCGCTTGCGCAGCGCCAGCGAGAACGAGCCGCCGAGCTTGGCGCGCTCGTATTCGATGCGCCGGCCGTCCTTCTTGACGATGGCCGGAAAGCTCACTTCGGGCCGCTCGTAGGTCGTGAAGCGCTTGTCGCAGCCGCCGCACTGGCGCCGGCGGCGGATGAAGCCGCCGTCTTCCGCCTCGCGCGTTTCGACCACCTGGGTGTCCGGGTGGCTGCAAAAAGGGCACTTCATCGCAGGGCCAGGATCAGTCGCGGTAGACGGGGAAACGCGCCGTGAGCGCCGACACCTTGGCGCGCACCGCGGCCAGATTGGCTTCGTCCGTCGGGTTGTCCAGCACGTCGGCCACCAGATGGGCCGTCTGGCGCGCTTCTTCTTCCTTGAAGCCGCGCGTCGTCATGGCCGGCGTGCCCACGCGGATACCGCTGGTCACCATCGGCTTTTCCGGGTCGTTCGGGATGCTGTTCTTGTTGATCGTGATGTGGGCCGCGCCCAGGGCCGCTTCCGCCGCCTTGCCGGTGATGCCCTTGGCACGCAGGTCGACCAGCATGACGTGGCTTTCGGTGCGGCCGGACACGATGCGCAGGCCGCGCTCGATCAGCGTCTCGGCAAACACCTGGGCGTTCTTCACGACCTGTTCCTGGTAGGCCTTGAACTCGGGCGTCAGCGCTTCCTTGAAGGCAATGGCCTTGCCGGCGATGACGTGCATCAGCGGGCCGCCCTGCAGGCCGGGGAAGATGGCCGAGTTGATGGCCTTCTCGTGCTCGGCCTTCATCAGGATCACGCCGCCGCGCGGGCCGCGCAGGCTCTTGTGCGTCGTGGTCGTGACCACGTCGGCGTGGGGCACGGGGTTGGGGTACACGCCCGCGGCGATCAGGCCGGCGTAGTGCGCCATGTCGACCCACAGGATCGCGCCGATTTCCTTGGCGATCTTCGCGAAGCGCTCGAAGTCGATGCGCAGCGCATAGGCCGAGGCACCGGCGATGATCAGCTTGGGCTTGTGCTCGCGTGCCTTGGCTTCGAGCGCGTCGTAGTCGATCTCTTCCTTGGCGTCGAGGCCGTAGGAGACGACATTGAACCACTTGCCCGACATGTTCAGCGGCATGCCGTGCGTCAGGTGACCGCCTTCGGCCAGGCTCATGCCCAGGATGGTGTCACCGGGCTTGAGGAAGGCCAGCAGCACGGCCTGGTTGGCCTGGGAGCCGGAATTGGGTTGCACGTTGGCGGCATCGGCGCCGAACAGCTGCTTGACGCGGTCGATGGCGAGCTGCTCGACCACATCGACGTTCTCGCAGCCGCCGTAGTAGCGCTTGCCCGGATAGCCTTCGGCGTACTTGTTGGTGAGCTGGGAGCCCTGGGCTTCCATGACGGCGGGCGAGCAGTAGTTCTCGCTGGCGATCAGCTCGATGTGGTCTTCCTGGCGCTGGTTTTCCGCCTGGATGGCGGCAAACAGTTCGGGGTCGGCTTTTTCAACGGTGATATTGCGGTGGAACATGGCAGTCCTGTGAACTTGTAGTCCCTTGAGGCCAAGGGCTGCCCAGGCGAACGGCGGAACGCTCCAGGCCGGATCCGGTCTGCCTGGGCGGTACGCTTCCCGGTGGTTCACGGAGGGGCATCCGCTGGTTTCCACGTCAGCGGCAGCCCGGTCTTTCGACCTTCTGGGCTGCGCCTATCGCCAGTCGCGTACCCCGCTAGTGTAGCTGAGCCGCGATGGCCCGCGCAGCAAAGGGCCCGCTCGCAGCGGGCCTGAACTGCCCCGATCAGAGGCTGGTGTTGAGCGCCACCTGCTCGACGGCGCTGGCCAGCGGCTCGGATGCGGCAGGGGTGGTCTGCTTCACGGTCAGCAGCGGCTGGGGCGGCGCCACGGGCTGGACGGGCAGGGCGCGCAGGCCCGCGGCCTGGCGCAGGCGGGTGTGCTCGGCAAGCACCTTGGCGGCGTAGCCACCGTCGTTGGCCAGGTTGGCGGCGCCGACGTAATGGCGCAGGCCGCCTTCGACCGAACCGGCACGTGCGATGCAGTCCTTGAGCACCTTGACGCCCACGCGCAGGTTTGTGACGGGATCGAACGCGGCCAGGCTGCCGCCGAAGTTCTCGTACTTGTCGGTATGGACGCTGGTCATGACCTGCATCAAGCCCTGCGCGCCGACCGCGCTTTGCGCAAACGGATTGAAGCTCGACTCGATGGCCATGATGGACAGGATCAGCGTCGGGTCGATCTTGTTGAGCTGCCCCAGCGTGTAGGCCTCGGACACCAGCGACGCCAGCGGCTCGGGCGCGACCTTGTACTTCTTGCTGAGCCAGAAGGCCACGGCCGCCTGCTCGCGCGGCAGGTCCTTGGGGTTGCGCGCCGTGGCGCGATCGATCGCATCGGGCTCGGTGGGCATGTCGATCACCGCGACCTGGCGCGCCTGCAGCCAGTCGCGCAGATGGGTCTCGCCGTCATGGCGCAGATCCGGGCGCGCGAACAGCGTGATGGCCACGAAGGCCACGGCCAGGCCCAGCAGGGCAAAACCGTTGTGGGTGATTTCCAGAAAACCGTCGGTCACATCGGACGCAAAGGTTCGCATCGCTGCGAAGACTTTTGCTGATGCAGGCATGTTGATTCCTTTCAAGAGGCGTCACCCCGCTTTGCTGGCCCGTGAGGGGGCATGGGGCGAACGCCTAGATTGGCGCGCTGCAGTCCTTTTGCCGGTGCCGGTGGGACATCGAAGGAAGTGGCCGGGGCCACTTGGCTGCAGCGAAGAGAGGGTCTCTGTTCGAGAAGGCGGATTCTAGGAGTGCACCTAATATTAAGTCAATACTATGAAAAATGCCTGTTATATTAAAAATGAATAAAGAAAGCTGGATGCAAACCCAGTTTTTTGTTGTTTCCGTCCTGTTGCCGGTGGGTTTCCACAGATTTTTTGCACGGTCTATCAAGCTCATTGCTTCATTGCCAATACTCATTGGATTGCTGCGTTGCAGCTCGCTTATCCTGGCGTCGACTGCCATGGCAGTTGACTGCTGGAAGAGCGTTGAAAGGTGGAACGGCACTGCAATCTGTCAGTTCCTCTCCGTAAACTGCCTCGGAAGGCCTGCAGGGAGCAATCGATGCTTCCACGTAACCAGGACGATCCTCTCCCGGTTGCATGCCCCCTACGGCACAGGACTTGGAGCCTGCCGTGAAGCCCGGTCAGCAGCGTCTGCTGCTGACCGGGCTTTCTCGTCTGGGGCAGCTCTTACCTTTGCTCACGGCTTGCGCAGCGGCTTTCTCCGGCCATGCGGTTGGCAGCGGGCAGCTTGAATCGCCGCGCATCCGCCCCACATTGAAATGCAAGGCGCTGTTGCAGTCCTTGGGCCCTGTGCCTGACAATGCAACGCATGGCTGGCAGGATGTGCACCATCGGGCTGTGCAGCGCAGCCCTCGGGCGCTGGTTTTCCAGGCCTCCCATCCACCTGCCGCCAAGCCTCTGTTCGACGCCGCAAGCCTGCCTGGAGCGCGCTGTGCGGTGATTGAGTTTGGGCTCTGTGCAAATAACAGCGAAAATACTTCTTTATTCACTGCGCCGCTTGCGGCACAGGCCAGGCTCCGGCGGCCCATGCAGGGTCAGCCGGGGTCTATACCATTGAACAATGTCTCCTCTTTCTCCACGTAGCAACATGTCCGACGCCCCTGAAGTGAACCCGGCCCTGGCCAAGACCTCTGAAACGCATCCTCTTGATGCGCTGACCGGCGGCGCGTTTTCCGCAGACACCTCGGGTGAGCGTGCGTCGCGCATCCGCGACTGGCTTGCGACCCAGCCCGCACAAGACCAACTGCAGGAGGTGTTCAAGGAGCTCAGCATGCGCGACAAGGGCGCGGCCCGCGCGGTGCGCGAGCGGCTCGACGAAATCCGTCGCCTCGAAACCCAGGAAAAGATCGGCGTCGAGTGGGCGGAGAAGGCGCGCCAGCTGCTGGCTGCCGACACGCTCAACATCGGCGACGCCACCGCCTGGCAGCGCGACGCCGCCAAGGCCGGTGCGGCGCTGTCGCGCGAGCCCCTGTCGGTGTTCAAGAGCCAATTGGCCGAGCGCGTCAAGGTCATCGAGGACCTGCAGCACCGCGTGCAGGTGCAGCGTGAAGCCGCCGTGCTGCTGGCCCAGCGCATCGAAGTGCTGTCGACCAAACCCTGGCGCGATGCCGCGGCCGCGCTCGAGGCGCTGAGCGCCGATGTCGCGCACTGGCAGGCCCAGGCCGGCGAGCTCACGGGCGATACCAACTGGGTCAGCGTGGATGCGAAGTTCCCGCCCCAGCTCGAGAATTCGCGCAAGCAGCTGCTGGTGGTCTGGGACGCATTCCAGTCGGCCCTCGCGCTGACGCAGGCCGCGGCCCAGGATGAACAGGCAGAACTGCCGCCGGTGCCGGTATGGGCCGACGAGCTGCGCGTCGCGCGCGGCCTGCCGGCCGAAGCTGCCGTGGTGGCGGCCAAGACTGCTGCCGCGCCGGCCAAGCCGCCCGCAGCCCCGCGCGCCAAGCCCGCCGCTCCCAAGGTCGCGCCCGAAGTGGCCGAGGCTGCCGTGCAAGCCGTGCGCAAGGCATTGGCCGAGCTGACGGCTGCAGCGCCTGCCGCCGCCGGCGACAAGCCCGCAGAGCAGGCCGCTGACGCGCCGGCGCCCGCCGTGGAAACCACTGCCGTCGAAACGCCGGCTCAGGAGTCCGCTGCCGTCGATGCTTCCGCCGAAACGCAGGAAGCTGAAGCAGCGCCCGCTGCCGAGGCCCAGGCCCCCGCAGCCGCTCCCGCCCCCGCAGCAGCGCCCGCCGCCGGCAACGGCAAGCAGGCCAAGGCCATTGCCCAGCTGCGCTCCGTGCTCAAGCAGCAAGGCCGCCATGTCGACGCCGCACTCGGCGCCGAAGTGAACGCCGCACTGCTGGCCGCGGGCGATGCCCAGGGCTGGCAAGGCTGGAAGGCCGACTCGGTGCGCGAGGAGCTGGTGCAGCAAGCCGAATCCCTGCTCAACCGTCCCGACGGTCAGGCACTGGGTGGCCGCAAGATGCAGGAATCGCTGCGCAACCTGCGCGAGCAGTGGAAGCAGGCCGACCAGGGCGCGCCCGCCAACCATGCGCTGTGGAAGCGTTTCGACGAAGCCTGCAACGCCGCGCACAAGGTGGTCGAAGCCTGGCTGGACCGCGTGCGCAGCGAAGCCGCCAACAACAAGGCGCAGCGCGTGCAGCTGATCGAGGAAGTCAAGGCCTGGGCCGCGGAGCAGGGCGAATCGACGGACTGGAAGGGCATGGCACGCAGCCTGCGCCAGTTCGGCGAACGCTGGCGCGATGGCGGCCATGTCGGCGAAAAGATGTTTGCCGAACTGCAGCCGCTGTGGAAGCAGGCCATCACGGCTGCCGAAGCGCCGCTGCACACGGCGCAGAAGGCCAGCCTGGCGCGCCGCCACGCGATGATCGACGAAGCCGTGGCGCTGGGCGAAGCCCCGACGCTGCGCATCGACGCCGTCAAGGCGCTGCAGCAGCGCTGGCAGGCCGAGGCCCAGGGCGTGCCGCTGGACCGCAAGCATGAGCAAAAGCTCTGGGATGCATTCCGCAAGCCGCTGGACGACGCGTTCAACCGCAAGGGTGCCGAGCGCGGCAGCCGCGCCCAGGTCGAGCTCAGCGAGCGCGACCGCCAGGTGCTCGATGCCTCCAAGGCGCTCGAAGCCGCCAATGCCAGCGGCGATGCGCAGCAGATCCGTGCGGCCATGACGGCGCTCGACGCCGCCTTGCACAGCCAGGCGCAAGCCCAGGCGCAGGAATCCGCGGCCAAGGCCGAGGCCGCTCCGGCGGCCGATGGGCAAGCCGAAGGTGCTGAAGGCGCGGCCAAGCCCGCCGCGGTGCACAAGCCCGTGGTGGCAGTGCGCGGCGACGACCGCCCCGGCATGAAGAAGGAAGCGCCTGCGGCCATGGGCCGTCCGGGCCGTCCCGGCGAGCGCCGCGATAGCCGTGACAGCCGCGATGGCCGTCCCGGTGGCGACCGCGGTGGGCGCTTCGGCGAACGCAGCGACCGTCCGATGCGCGAAGACCGCGGCCCGCGTCTGGCGGATCCGGCCTTCCGCGCCCAGCGCGACGCGCTCGAGCACGCCGAGATGGCGCTGCGCAAGCTGGCCGTGCAAGCCCATGGCGAAGCCCTGACCCAGCTGCTCAATGCCTGGGAAAAGCGTGATGCCGAGCAGCTGCCGAGCGTGCAGGAGTTCGGCGGCCGTGTGAACCCGCAGGTGCGTGGCGCCTGGGCCAAGTCGATCGCGGCCCCTGTTGCCGGCGATGCAGGCGAGGCACTGCTGCGCCTGGAGATGGCCGCCGACGTGCCCACGCCGGCCGAGCTGATCACGGCGCGCCGCACGTTGCAGCTGCAATTGCTGACGCGCCGCAACGATCCTTCGCCGGCCGAGACCTGGGGGCAGGACGCCGCCCGCGTGCTGGCTAGCGCGCGCGATGAAGGCAGTGCACGCCGCCTGCAGAACGCCCTGAAGGCGCTGCTGCGCAAGTAAGCTTCATGCCGCGTCAGCGGCAGCTGCAAGAAAGCCACTCCGCGGAGTGGCTTTTTTTATGCCTGCAGCGCAGCAGGTGAGGGGTGGCGCCGTTATGCGCGCACCAAAAGAAAAAGGCCGTTGCGGTTGCAACGGCCTTTTGAATGTGGTGCCCAGGAGAGGACTCGAACCTCCACGATGTTACTCGCTAGTACCTGAAACTAGTGCGTCTACCAATTCCGCCACCTGGGCATTTCAGGAAAGATTGAATTATAGGGGGCGTTTTTGGGGTGAAAAAGGAAAATGGGAAATTTTTCTTTTGGGTGACGACAGGGGGGGTTGGGTCCCACTTTATCTGGATGGCGTTCGCTGAGGGATGCGAGCTTTTCCTGGAGGGCCTGCCTTAAAGCAAAGGCACGTCCTGCCCTTGCCACCTTCAAACGCCCAAAAAGAAAAAGGCCGTTGCATGTGCAACGGCCTTTTGAATTTGGTGCCCAGGAGAGGACTCGAACCTCCACGATGTTACTCGCTAGTACCTGAAACTAGTGCGTCTACCAATTCCGCCACCTGGGCATTTCAGGAAAGATTTGAATTATGCGGCATAAAAACCGTGTTTTTCAAACAATTCCGAAAAAATTTATTTCCCGAAACTCGTTGTGCCGGCCCAGCCGCGTCGCACAATCCACATGAAAGACCACTGAGGTAGCAGTGGCCCTGAATTTTTCAAAAACCTTCGCAGGTTCTCGTTAAACTTGGTGCCCAGGAGAGGACTCGAACCTCCACGATGTTACTCGCTAGTACCTGAAACTAGTGCGTCTACCAATTCCGCCACCTGGGCATCTCAGGAAAGATCAACATTGTATAGCAAGAAAATGAACCTCAGCACAAACTCTGCCCACGCAACCGAAGAAATCGAAGGCAGCGTGCAGGGGCATCGCGATGGCCACGGTTACGTGTTGCGCGATGACGGTGAAAAAGATATCTACCTCCCCGCCACCGAGATGCGCGCCGTGCTGCACAAGGACCGGGTCAAGGTGCAGGTGGTGCGCCAGGACCGGCGCGGCCGTCCCGAAGGGCGCGTGACCGAGATCATCGAGCGCCCGACCAAGACCATCATCGGCCGGCTGCTGCAGGAAAGCGGCGTCTGGCTCGTCGCGCCCGAAGACAAGCGCTACGGCCAGGATGTGCTGATTCCCGCCAATGCCACGGCCACCGCCAAGACCGGCCAGGTCGTGGTCGCCGAGCTCACCGAATCTCCGGCGCTGTTTGGCCAGCCCGTGGGCCGCATCACCGAAGTGCTCGGCGAAGTCGACGATGCCGGCATGGAAATCGAGATCGCGGTGCGCAAGTACGACGTGCCGCACGAGTTCTCGCCCGAGTGCCTCGAGCAGGCCAAGGTGCTGCCCGACAAGGTCCGCGCCATGGACCGCAAGAACCGCATCGACCTGACCGACGTGCCGCTGGTCACCATCGACGGCGAAGACGCGCGCGACTTCGACGATGCGGTCTACTGCGAGCCCGCCAAGATCGGCCGCGCCAAGGGCTGGCGCCTGCTGGTGGCCATTGCCGACGTGAGCCACTACGTGCGCACCGGCAGTGCCATCGACACCGATGCCTACGACCGCGCGACCAGTGTCTACTTCCCGCGCCGCGTCATCCCGATGCTGCCCGAGAAGCTCAGCAACGGCCTGTGCTCGCTGAATCCCGAAGTCGACCGCCTGTGCATGGTCTGCGACATGCTGGTCACCGCCAAGGGCGATGTCCATGCCTACCAGTTCTACCCGGCCGTCATGCACAGCCATGCACGCTTCACCTACACGGAAGTCGCGGCCATCCTGACGAACACGCGCGGCCCCGAGGCCGAGCGCCGCAGCGCGCGCGTGCCCGACCTGCTGAACCTGCACGGTGTCTATCAGTCGCTGCTCAAGGCGCGCCAGGCGCGCGGCGCGGTCGATTTCGAGACCACCGAAACGCAGATCATCAGCGACGAAAACGGCCGCATCGAGAAGATCATCCCGCGCACGCGCAACGAAGCGCACAAGCTGATCGAGGAAGCGATGCTCGCGGCCAACGTCTGCAGCGCCGACTTCATCGCGCAAAGCGGCCAGAACGGGCTGTTTCGCGTGCATGACAGCCCCTCGGTCGAGAAGCAGGAAGTGCTGCGCAACTACCTCAAGGCCATGGCCGTGGGCATGTCGATCAGCGACAACCCCAAGCCCGCCGAGTTCCAGGCCATCGCCCAGGCGACCAAGGAGCGTCCCGACGCGCCGCAGATCCACACCATGCTGCTGCGCTCGATGATGCAGGCCATCTACACGCCGGTCAACGAAGGTCACTTCGGACTGGCGTTCGAGGCCTACACCCACTTCACCAGCCCGATCCGGCGCTACCCCGATCTGCTGGTGCACCGCGTGATCAAGTCCCAGCTCGAAGGCAAGCGCTACCGCCTGCCGGTGCTGCCGACGCCGGGCGAGGCGCATGCCAAGCTGGCCAAGCGCCTGGCCAGCCGCGTGAGCGCACCCGGCCAGACGCCGCGCCAGAAGCCCGCGGGCGGCGCCGAGCTCCAGGCCTGGGAGGCCGCGGGCCTGCACTGCAGCGCCAACGAGCGCCGCGCCGACGAGGCCAGCCGCGATGTCGAGTCCTGGCTCAAATGCAAGTACATGCGCGAGCATCTGGGCGAGGAATTCTCGGGCACCGTGACCTCCATCACCACCTTCGGCATCTTCGTGACGCTGGACGCGATGTATGTCGAGGGGCTGGTGCACATCACCGAGCTGGGCGGCGATTACTTCAAGTTCGACGAGACGCGCCAGGAGCTGCGCGGCGAGCGTTCGGGCATCCGCTACGCGATCGGCTCGCGCCTGCGCGTGCAGGTCAGCCGCGTCGATCTCGACGGCCGGCGCATCGATTTCCGCCTGGTGCAGGAGGGTGGCGAGGCGCTGCCGGCGCGCAGCGGCGGCGGCGGTGGCAAGCGCGATGCACGCGGTCAGCGCGGGGCGCGCGACGAGCGTCCGTCGCGTGAGGAATGCGGTCGCCGCGACAACTCCGCTGCGCCGCGCCCGGAGCGCAAGGCGCCCGAAGCGGATGCCTGGCAGGGCGCGGATGCGCAGCCCCAGGGCGAGGACAACCCGGAGCAGGACAATGACTGGAGCACGGGCCGCAAGGGCCGCGCCAGCCGCGCCCCGGCCTCGCTGCTGATGCCTTCGCTGCCACCGCCGTCGCCCATCGAAGGGCTCAAGGCCTCGGTGCGCCGGGCCGCGACGGGCGCCAAGCCTTCGAGCGGCAAGCCCAAGCGCAAGCCGCGGCGCTGACCTGCGGTTGCAACATCAAGCCCTGACCGGCTTTGTCGGCCGGGGCTTTTTCTATTGCAGCGCCGCCGCCAGCGCGCTGGCCGTGAGCGCCAGATGCGCGGGCCAGCGGTCGGCTGCGGCCCCATGGGTCTGCACCGCGCTGCTCGCGGCCCGGTGCGGCGCCAGGCCTGCCGCCAGGCGGGCGCCGATCAGGCCGGCAAGCACATCGCCCGTGCCCGCCGTCGCCAGGCGCGCGTTGCCGGTGGCATTGATGATCGGCATCTCGCCCGGCGTGGCGGTGATCGAGCCCGAACCCTTGAGCACCACAGTGCAGGCGTAGCGCCCGGCCAGGGCCTGCGCCGCGGCCAGCCGGTCGGCCTGGACCTGCGCGGTCGAGCATTGCAGCAGGCGCGCGGCTTCCAGCGGGTGCGGGGTCAGGACGCTGGCCTGGCCCGCATCCGCGCGCGCGCGCAGGGCCCGGGCCAGTGCGGCGTCGCCGGCCACGGCGTTGAGGCCGTCGGCATCGAGCACCAGGCGCGCCGCCTGCGCCAGCGCGGTGGGCAGCACGGCGCGCACGGCTTCGCCGCCGCCGCAGCCGCAGACCGCCGTGAGCTGTGCCCAGTCGAGCGCGTCGACGCGGCGCAGCATCAGCTCGGGCCAGGGCGGGGCGGTGGTGGCGCCCGCGTCGAGCAGCGCGACCAGGACCCGGCCCGCACCGCCATGCAGCGCGGCCAGCGCCGCGAGCCAGGCCGCGCCGGTCATTCCCATGCCGCGCGCCGCAAGGCCCTCGCCGCCGACCACCGCGACATCGCCGAAGCTGCCCTTGTGGCTTGCATGAAGCGCGCCGTGCCGGCCGCTGGCCTGCGGCTGCGCGCCCCACTGCGCCGTGGCGGCCGGTGCCAGCGCATGGCTGCCGAGCGCATCGAACCAGAGGCTGCCGCAGGCATCGCGCCCCTGGGCCGTGAACAGACCGGGCTTGAGCGTCAGCAGGCTCAGCGTATGGCGCGGTGCGGCCGCCGGGGCATCGGGGGCGAATCCCGGCGCGTACTGCCCGGTATCGGCGTCGAGCCCCGAGGGAATGTCAATTGCCAGCAGCGGGGCCGCGCTGGCCTGCAACTGGTCTAGCAAGGCGCGCAGCGCGGGAGAGGGCGGGCGCGGCGGCTGGGCGGCGGCGCTCAGGCCGATGCCCAGCAGCGCGTCGATGCACAGATCGCGCGGCCCGAGATCGGCCGGCGGGCCGGGGGCGAACGTGACCCCGGCAGCCACCGCGCGCTGCCAGGCGGCGCGCGCATCGGGCGGGGTGGCCTCGGGCTGGCCCAGCCAGGTCACGCTGACGCGGCGGCCCGCCAGCAGCAGGCAGCGCGCGGCTTCGAGGCCGTCGCCGCCATTGTTGCCGGGGCCGCAGGCAATCCAGATGTGGCGCGCATGCGGGGCCAGGGCCTGCGCGAGCCGCGCGGTGGCCGCCCCCGCGCGCTGCATCAGCGTGTGGGCGGGCAGGCCGCGGGCCGCCGCGGCTTCGAGGGTGCGGGTCGCGGCTACGCCGTGCAGCGCAGGGGTCTGTTCAGGGGATACCAGGTAGGGGGCTTGCATGGCCCCAGCATAGGGCCGCGCTCAGAAGCGCTCAAGCACCAGACCGCTGGTGTCGATGTCCGGCGCGCGCCCCGCGATCAGGTCGGCCAGTACCCGGGCGCAGCCATGCGCCATGGCAGAGCCGTGCGTGCCATGGCCCAGGTTGAGCCAGATGCCGGGCAGGCCGCTGGCGCCAAGCACCGGCGCGCCGTCGGCCGTCATCGCGCGCGTGCCGCGCCAGCTGTGCAGTCCCTGCGCGGGCTGCATGCCTCCGGGAAACCATTCGTTGAGCGCGCGGTACAGCCGCTGCAGGCTGGGTTTGTGGGATTTGCCCGTGGTGCCGAGCTCGGCGCCGCCGCCCGCGCGCACGCGCTGGCCCTGGCGCACCAGCGTGATCTGGCTGTCCCAGTCGAGCACCGCGCAGCGCGGCGCATGCACCGGCTCGCGCAGCGGTGCGCTGACGGTGTAGCCGCCCAGGTCGACCAGGGACAGCTTCACGCCCAGAGGGCGCAGCAGCGCCGCGCCGGCAATGCCCGCGCAGAGCACGATGGCATCGTGCGCGCGCGGCGCGGTTTCGCCCGCGAGCTGCACCCGCGCGGGCGCATGCTGCAGCCGCGTGACCTGTGCGTCAAAGACGAACTTGACGCCCATCTGCTGGGCCGCGAAGCGCTGCAACTGCACCCACAGGCGGCTGTTGGCGGTCGCGGCTTCGGGCAGGTTCAGGGCGCCGGCCAGCGGGAAGTCGCCGGCCAGGCCCGGCTCGAGCAGGCGCGCCTGCGCCGCGTCGAGCCGCTGCACCGGCACGCCGGCATCGGCCAGCACCGCGAGCGCCGGCGCGAGCCGCGCGAGCGTCGCCTCGCTGCGCAGCAGCACCATCGCGCCGCCTTGCGCCTGCAGGTCCTGGTCGAAAGCCACCGGGTCGTTGTCGCGCAACTGGCGGCTGTACTGGCTCAGCCGCTCGATTGCCGCCAGCGCGGGGTGGATGGATTCAGGCGCGCTGCGGATGCGCCGCCCGGCCTGGCGCCACTGCCAGAGCCAGGACAGATCGGCGCCGCGCAGGCCGCTGCCGATGCGCAGGAACGAGGCGGGCGCGCGCATGCCCGGCGCGCTCCAGGGTTGGAGGAGCACGGGTGCAAGCCAGCCCGTGGGGGCAAAGCTCGCGCCTTCGGCGGCGCTGCCGTACCGGTCATAGACCGTGACGGCGTGTCCGTCGCACGCAAGCGCGTGCGCTGTGGCGATGCCGGCGGCGCCGGCACCCACGATGGCGATGTTCATGGGAGGGGTGGTTGTCAGAGGGAGCCCGCGCCGCGGCGCGGGCGGATGCGCTACGCCGCTTCGAGTATGCCCTCGATCTGCAGGCCGATGGCCAGCACCGCGTCGTCGCGCAGCGCGCCATGCCACACCATCAGGCCGACCGGCAGCTCGCCCTGCCGATGACAGGGCAGCGACAGCGCGCAGCCGTCGAGCATGTTGACGACGCTGGGATTGCGCAGCAGCAGGGTATTGGCGCGCTGGAACGCGGCTTCGCGCTGCGCGTCCACGGCAGCGTCGCGCCCGTCGGCCGGCGCGACGCTTTCCACCGTGGGGGCGAGAATCGGCACCGTGGGCGAGAGCAGCGCGTCATAGCCTTCGAGCGCCTGCTCCATGCGCGCGATCCACTGGTTGCGCGCGTTGTGCAGGTCGATGTAGTGCGCCGCCGTCATGCTCGCGCCGCGCTCGATGCGGCTGCGCACGCGCGGGTCGTAGGGCTTGTCCAGCGCATCGGCGCGTGCGAGCAATTCGCGGTGCCAGGAATAGCTCTCGGCGCCCGAAAAGCTGCCGTTGTCGTTGATGTGCAGCAGGGTGTCGAGTTCGGGCAGGTCGATGTCGACGATCTGCGCTCCGGCGGCGCGCAGCTGCGCGAGGCTGCGCTCGAAGGCCTGTGCGACCGCGGGCTCGATGTCGTCGAAGAACATCCGGCGCGGCACGGCCAGGCGCCAGTCGGCCAGGCTGCAGGCGCTGCGCGTCACGGTGCGCGCGGCGAGGATTTCATGCGCCAGGATCGCATCGCGCACGCTGCGCGTGATCGCGCATGCCGTGTCGAGCGTCGTGGACAGCGGCACCGTGCCCGCAGTGGGCGTCAGGCGCGCGGTGTTCTTGAAGCCGACCAGCCCGCACAGCGCCGCGGGGATGCGGATCGAGCCGCCGGTGTCCGAGCCCAGGCCGATATAGGCCGCACCGCTGGCCACCGACACCGCCGCGCCCGACGACGAGCCGCCGCTCACGCGCGGTGCGCCGGGCAGGGCGCCAAAGCGCGCGTCATGCGCGGCGGGCGTGCCGAAATGCGGGTTCACGCCCACGCCCGAATAGGCGAACTCGACCATGTGGGTGCGGCCCAGGATCGCGGCGCCGGCCGCGCGCAGCCGGGCGACGGCCGGGCTGTCCTGCGCGGTCACGGGCGCATCGTCCAGCACCAATGAGCTGGCAGCGCTGCGGGTGCCCTCGACATCGAAGAGGTCTTTGACCGTGACCGGCAGGCCGGCCAGCGGCAGCTGCGGCGCGGCGCGCGCTGCGGCTTGCATCGCGCCGTCGAACAGCGTCTGGGCAAAGACATGCGCGCAGACGGGCGAGCGCGCGGTTTCAATGGCTGCCTGGAGCAGGTCGGTGGCGCGGCATTCGCCGCTGCGGACGTTGGCAAGCGCGGAGCAGAGATCGGAGTGCATGCGTGTGGTAGAATTTTTCGGCTTTGCTGAGTGCTGCCTTGCGGCAACAGACAAGGAAGGTGCCACTGGTGCCTTTTGCCCAGTGTGCCCCAGCGGCAAGCAGCAAAGTTAATAGCAAACCAGTCCCCTCAAGGTGTTGCCCTCGCGGGCAAATGTCGGGCTGGATTTTAGACCCAACCTTTGGAGTATCAATATGTCCGTCACTATGCGCGAAATGCTGGAAGCCGGTGTCCACTTCGGTCACCAAACCCGCTTCTGGAACCCCAAGATGGCCCCGTTCATCTTCGGTCACCGCAACAAGATTCACATCATCAACCTGGAAAAGTCGCTGCCGATGCTCCAGGCTGCGCAGAAGTTCGCCAAGCAGCTGTCCGCCAACCGCGGCACCGTGCTGATGGTCGGCACGAAGCGCCAGGCCCGTGACCTGGTGTCGGCTGAAGCCCAGCGCGCCGGCGTGCCTTACGTCGACCAGCGCTGGCTCGGCGGCATGCTGACCAACTTCAAGACCGTCAAGACCTCGATCAAGCGTCTGAAGGACATGAAGATCCAGCAGGAAGCCGGTCTGGAAGCGATGAGCAAGAAGGAACAGCTGATGTTCGCCCGCGAACTCGAGAAGCTGGAAAAGGACATCGGCGGCATCCAGGACATGAACGGTCTGCCCGACGCCATCTTCGTGATCGACGTGGGTTTCCACAAGATCGCCGTGCTCGAAGCCAAGAAGCTGGGCATCCCCCTGATCGGTGTCGTGGACACGAACCACAACCCCGAAGGCATCGACTACGTGATCCCCGGCAACGATGACTCGGCCAAGGCCGTGGAACTGTACGCCAAGGCGATTGCCGATGCGATCATCGAAGGCCGTGCCGACGCCGTCAACGACGTGGTCAAGGCAGTGGCTGCCGAAGGCTCGGACGAATTTGTGGAAGTGCAAGAGTCGGCTGCCTAAAGTCCGGCAACGCGACCTGTCGCGAAAAGGAAGCGGGGCTCTGGTAGCCCCCTTTTTTTAGCCTCAATCCTTGTAACGAATCGAACTGAAACCGGAGAAATAAGATGGCTGTTATTACCGCAAAACTGGTGGCTGAACTGCGCGCGAAGACCGACGCACCGATGATGGAATGCAAGAAGGCACTGACCGAAGCCGAAGGCGATCTGGTCAAGGCCGAAGAGCTGCTGCGCGTCAAGCTCGGCACCAAGGCTGGCAAGGCCGCCTCGCGCATCACCGCCGAAGGCGTGGTCGCTACCCACATCAATGGCGATGTCGGCGCGATGATCGAAGTCAACAGCGAAACCGATTTCGTCTCCAAGAACGACAGCTTCCTGGCCATGGCCGATGCCGCTGCCCGCCTGATCGCCGAGCAGAACCCCGCCGACCTCGAAGCCCTGGGTGCGCTCGCCTACGAGCAAGACACCTTCGGCCCCACGCTGGAAGACGTGCGCAAGGGCCTGATCGGCAAGATCGGCGAGAACATGTCGTTCCGCCGCTTCAAGCGCTTCAGCGGCACCAGCCTGGCTTCGTACCTGCACGGCTCGCGCATCGGCGTGGTCGTCGAGTTCGAAGGCGATGCCACGGCAGCCAAGGATGTCGCCATGCACGTCGCGGCCATGAAGCCCGTTGCCCTGAGCAGCGCCGAAGTGCCCGCCGACCTGATTGAAAAAGAGCGCACCGTGGCAACCGCCAAGGCCGCCGAATCGGGCAAGCCCGCCGACATCGTCTCCAAGATGGTCGAAGGCTCGGTGCAGAAGTACCTCAAGGAAGTCTCGCTGAACAACCAGGTCTTCGTGAAGGCCGCGGATGGCAAGCAGACCGTCGAGCAGATGCTCAAGGCCGCCAACACCACGATCAAGGGCTTCACCCTGTACGTGGTCGGCGAAGGCATTGAGAAGAAGGTGGACGATTTCGCCGCCGAAGTGGCTGCCCAGGTGGCCGCTGCCAAGGCTGGCGCTTAAGTCAGTCCGCAGACCGTTTCCTTTCCCCGATTTCCCTTTTTACCGTACGGAGTATTTTCATGTCCCACGCAGCACCAGCCCACAAGCGCATCTTGCTCAAGTTGTCTGGTGAGGCGCTCATGGGCGATGACTCCTTCGGCATCAACCGCGCCACCATCGTTCGCATGGTGGAAGAAATCGCCTCCGTCACCCGCGTGGGTGTGCAGGTGGCGGTGGTGATCGGGGGCGGAAACATCTTTCGTGGCGTGGCTGGTGGCTCCGTAGGCATGGACCGTGCGACGGCCGACTACATGGGCATGCTGGCCACCGTCATGAATGCGCTGGCCCTGGCCGACGCCATGGACAAGCAGGGCCTGACGGCGCGCGTGATGTCGGCCATCGCCATCGAGCAGGTGGTCGAGCCCTACGTGCGCCCCAAGGCACTGCAGTACCTCGAAGAGGGCAAGGTCGTGGTGTTTGCCGCCGGCACGGGCAACCCGTTTTTCACCACCGATACCGCGGCTGCGCTGCGCGGCGCGGAAATCGGTGCCGAAGTCGTGCTCAAGGCGACCAAGGTCGATGGCGTGTACACGGCCGATCCGTTCAAGGACCCCGAAGCCACGCGCTACCACAAGCTGAGCTTCGACGAAGCGATCTCGCGCAATCTGGGCATCATGGATGCCACGGCATTCGCGCTGTGCCGCGACCAGAAGCTGCCGGTGCGCGTGTTTTCCATCGTCAAGCATGGAGCGCTGCTGCGCGTGGTGATGGGCGAAGACGAAGGTACCTTGGTGTACGCTTGAGCGCCATGCACCCCGCAGGTGCATTGCCGATCCCGAGGAATAGACATGACGATTGCTGACATCAAGAAAACCACCGAAGCCAAGATGGACCAGTCCATCACGGCGTTCAAGAACAACCTGGGCAAGATCCGCACCGGCCGCGCCAGCGCCGGCATGCTCGACAGCATCCAGGTCGAATATTACGGCTCGATGGTGCCGCTGACGCAGGTGGCCAACGTGTCGCTGCTCGATTCGCGCACCTTGAGCGTCCAGCCCTGGGAAAAGTCCATGGCGGCCAAGGTCGAGAAGTCGATCCGCGAAAGCGATCTGGGACTGAACCCCTCGTCGCTGGGCGAGCTGATCCGCGTGCCCGTGCCGCCGATGAGCGAAGAGCGCCGCAAGGAAATGACCAAGCTCGCGCGCAATGAAGCCGAAGGCGCGAAGATCGCCATCCGCAACCTGCGCCGCGATGCCAATGATTCGGTCAAGAAGCTCGTCAAGGACAAGCTCGCTTCCGAAGACGACCAAAAGCGCGCCGAAACCGACGTGCAGAAGGTCACCGACCGCCATATCGCCGAGATCGACCACCTCGTGGCGGCCAAGGAACAAGAGATCATGGCGGTCTGAGACGGGTGCCGCCTCGATAGGTCACACCTTGTACACCGACATTTCCGTGCCCCGGCACGTGGCCATCGTGATGGATGGCAACGGGCGCTGGGCCAAGCGCCGCTTCATGCCGCGGCTCACGGGCCATTCGCAGGGCGTCAAGGCACTGCGCCGCTGCGTCAAGGCCTGCCTCGAGCGCGGCGTGGCGGTACTCACGGTGTTTGCGTTCTCCTCGGAGAACTGGCAGCGCCCCGAAGATGAGGTGTCGGGCCTGTTGGGCCTGTTGACCACCGCACTGGGCCGCGAGGTGGCCGAGCTCGGACGCGAGGGCGTGCAGCTGCACTTCGTCGGCGAGCGCCGCGGCCTGAGCGAGCGCATGTGCGCCGGGCTCGATGCTGCGGAGCAGCAGACCGCGCACAACAGCCGCCTGGTGCTCAATATCTGTTTCAATTACGGTGGCCGCTGGGATATCGCCCATGCCGCGGCCCGCCTGGCGGCGCAGGGCGAGCCGATCACCGAAGCCAGCCTGAACGCGGCCATGGGCCTGGCGCATGTGCCCGACCCCGATCTGCTGATCCGCACCGGCGGAGAAATGCGCATCAGCAACTTTCTGCTCTGGCAGTTGGCATACTCGGAACTGTTCTTCAGCCCTGTCCTGTGGCCCGACTTCGACGAAGCGGCGCTGGACGAGGCCTTTGCTGCCTATGGCGCGCGCGAGCGGCGCTTTGGCAAAACCTCTGCACAAATACAGTCGGCCCCTCCCGCGAAGATGCCGGTCTGAGAAAGGGAAACCATGCTCAAGCAGCGTGTCATCACCGCCCTGGTCCTGCTGGCGATTCTTCTTCCCGCATTGTTCTATCCGGGGGCACTGCCGCTGGCGCTGGTCGTGCTGGCGCTGATGACGGCCGGCGCCTGGGAGTGGGGCCGGATGCAGGGGCTGGGGCAGGGCGCATCGATCGCGCTGGCCGGCGGCTGCCTGCTGCTGTGCGCGCTGAGCTGGGCGCTGGGCTGGCTCGAGCGTCCCTTGACGGGTCTGTGGATCATCGGCGGGGGCCTGTGGGTGCTGGCCGGCGCGGCGCTGCTGCGCGCCGGCGTGGGTGCCTGGGCGCGCGTGCCGCTGGCGGTGCGGCTGCTCGGCGGCGTGCTGGCGCTGTGGCTGGCCTGGCTGGCGCTGGCGCAGGCGCACCGCATGGGCGTCAACTTCCTGCTGTCGGTGCTGGCGCTGGTCTGGGCCGCCGACATCTTTGCCTATGCCGCGGGCCGCACCTTCGGCCTCAAGTTCACGCGCGGCAAGCTCGCGCCCTCGATCAGCCCCGGCAAGAGCTGGGAAGGCGTGTGGGGCGCGATGGCCGGCGTGCTGGTGCTGTCCGCGGTGTGGGTGCTGGCCGACCGCCATTTCGGCGTGGCCTCGCCGAGCTTCTATTCTCTCTTGCTGCGCCAGGGCCTGTGGTTCCTGGTGCTGGCCCTGGTGTTCATGGCGGCCATGAGCGTGGTCGGTGACCTCGTCGAGTCGCTGGTCAAGCGCAGCGCGGGCTTCAAGGACAGCAGCGCGCTGCTGCCCGGCCACGGCGGCGTGCTCGACCGCGTCGACGCGCTGCTGCCGACCCTGCCCCTGGCCATGATGCTTTCCTCTTTCGTACAGCCATGAAACAACGTCTCACCATCCTCGGCTCCACAGGCTCGATCGGCACCAGCACGCTTGACGTGGTGGCGCGCCACCTCGATGACTACGAGGTGTTCGCGCTCAGCGCCGCGACCCAGGTCGATCTGATGCTCGCGCAGTGCGCGCAGTTCAAGCCGCGGTACGCCGTCATGGCCAGCGCCGCGCATGCGCGCGCGCTGGCCGACAAGCTCGCGGCCAACGGCCTGGCGACCGTGGTGCTGCAGGCCGGCGACGCGCTCGAGCAGATCGCCGCGCATGAGGAGGTCGATGTGGTCATGGCGGCCATCGTCGGCGCCGCGGGCCTGGGGCCCTGCCTGGCCGCGGCCCGGGCCGGCAAGCGGCTGCTGCTGGCCAACAAGGAGGCGCTCGTCGTGGGCGGCGCGCTGTTCATGGACACCGTCAAGCGCCACGGCGCGACGCTGCTGCCGATCGACAGCGAGCATTCGGCGATCTTTCAATGCCTGCCCGAAGACCGCACGAGCTGGTCGCGGCGCGTCGACAGCATCCTGCTCACGGCCTCGGGCGGCCCGTTTCGCACGCGCGATCCGGCCAGCCTCGCGCAGATCACGCCCGAGCAGGCCTGCGCGCACCCGAATTTCTCGATGGGACGCAAGATCTCCGTCGACTCGGCCACGATGATGAACAAGGCGCTCGAGGTCATCGAGGCGCGCTGGCTGTTCGACATGGCGCCCGAGCGCATCCAGGTCGTGATCCATCCGCAGCAGATCGTGCACTCGATGGTGCAGTTCACCGATGCCTCGATCCTGGCACAGCTGGGCACGCCCGACATGCGCGTGCCGATCGCCTGCGGACTGGCCTGGCCCGAGCGCATCGAGAGCGGCGCGGCGCGGCTGGACTTCTCCAGGCTCGCGTCGCTGACCTTCGAGGACGCCGACGCGCAGCGCTTTCCGGGCCTGCACCTGTCGTGGCAGGCGCTGCGCGCGACCGAAGGCACGACCACGGTGCTCAACGCGGCCAACGAGATGGCGGTCGACGCCTTCCTGGAGCGGCGCCTGAGCTTCGATCGCATCCATGCCGTGAATCTCGAGACGCTCGAGAAAATGCCATTGCCGCAGGCACCGGGCTCGCTCGAGGACCTGCTCGCGGTCGACGCTCGGGCGCGCGACTGCGCGCGCGCCGCGGTGCAACGCTGGGCGCTGGCTTGAACCCCGGCCCCGGCCCGTCTTCCATCCCGAACAGGCCTGACCGATGCTGATGACTGTCCTTGCCTTCGTGCTTGCACTGGGCGTGCTGATTGCGGTGCACGAGTACGGCCACTACCGCGTGGCGGTGGCCTGCGGCGTCAAGGTGCTGCGTTTTTCGGTCGGCTTCGGCAAGCCGCTGCTGCGCTGGACCCCCAAGGGCTCGCCCACCGAGTTCGTGCTCGCGGCCTTTCCGCTGGGCGGCTATGTGCGCATGCTCGACGAACGCGAAGGGTCCGTGGCGCCCGAGGAGCGGCACCTGGCGTTCAACAACAAGCCGCTGCGTTCGCGCGCGGCCATCGTCGCGGCTGGCCCCGCGGCCAACCTGCTGCTCGCGGTGCTGCTGTATGCGGGCGTGAACTGGGTCGGCATCGAGGAGCCCCAGCCCTATCTCGCCAGCCCCACGGCGGGCTCGCTGGCCCAGGCCGCGGGCTTGGTGGGTGGCGAGCGGGTGCAGGCCGTGGCACGCGGCGACGGTCCGATGGAGCCGGTGCGCTCCTTCGACGAAGTGCGCTGGGCGCTGGCGCGCGCCGCGCTCGAAGGCCAGGACGCGCGCCTGGAGCTGCTGCGCCCCCGGGCCGACTCGGCCACGCAGGTAGAGCTGCCGCTGGGCACGCTCGAGACACGCGAGGCCGACGAACGCCTGTTCGAGCGCATCGGCGTGGTCGCCCCCTGGACCCCCGCCGTGATGGGCGAGGTGATGGCCGACGGCGCGGCAAAGCGCGCGGGCCTGCGCGCAGGCGACAAGGTGCTGGCGGTGGGGCCGGTGGCGGTGGTCGACGGCCAGCAGCTGCGCGCGCTGATCCGCGGCTCCGTGCGCGGCGCCGAGCCGCTGGCGCAGGACTGGCGCATCGAGCGCGATGGACAGGCCATGCAGCTGGCGGTGCGCCCGGATGCGGTGCAGCAGGATGAAAAATGGATCGGTCGCATCGGCGCGCTGGTCGGCGCCGCTCCCGAGATGACCACGGTGCGCCGCGGCTTCGTCGAGGGTCTGCAAAACGGGGCGCAGCGCACCTGGGACCTGTCGATCCTGACGCTGCGCATGATGGGCCGCATGGTCATCGGCGAGGCCTCGCTCAAGAACATCAGCGGCCCGCTCACCATTGCCGACTATGCGGGCAAGTCGGCCAGCATGGGGCTCACGCAGTACCTCGCATTCCTCGCGCTGATCAGCGTCAGCTTGGGCGTGCTCAACCTCCTTCCCCTGCCGGTTTTGGACGGCGGGCACCTGATGTATTATCTTTGGGAAGGCGTGACGGGCCGGCAGGTGTCCGAAGCTTGGATGGAAAGATTGCAACGTCTTGGCGTAGCCGTGCTGCTGCTGATGATGGGCATCGCCTTTTTCAACGATATCAACCGACTCTTGGGCTGACAGGCTCCAACTATACTTGCCGAATTTGCCCAGCAAGTCGGCGGCAATTCACTCATGAAAAAACACATCAATCGCTTAGGCGCGCGTACCGCTTCGGCCTTGACCGCCATGGTTCTCGCGGCCAATGCCGCCTGGGCGCTGGAGCCCTTCAGGGTGCAGGACATCCGCGTCGAAGGTCTGCAGCGGGTGGAAGCCGGCACGATCTTCGCCTCCATCCCCCTGCGCGTGGGCGATGATTACAACGACGAAAAGGGCTCGGCCGCGATCCGCGCGCTGTTTGCGCTGGGCCTGTTCAAGGACGTGCGCCTCGAAGCCACGGGCAACGTGCTGACGGTGGTCGTCGAGGAGCGTCCTACCATCGCCGACGTCAATTTCGCTGGCACCAAGGAGTTCGACAAGGACACCCTGAAGAAGGCCATGCGCGACGTGGGCCTGGCCGAAGGCCGGCCTTTCGACAATGCGCTGTCCGACCGCGCCGAGCAGGAGCTCAAGCGCCAGTACATCAACCGCAGCCTCTATGGCGCGGAAGTCGTGACCACGGTGACACCGATCGAGCGCAACCGCGTCAACCTCACGTTCACCGTGACCGAAGGCGAGCCGGCGAAGATCAACGAGATCCATGTGGTCGGCAACAAGGCCTTCAGCGAATCGACGCTCAAGGGCCTGTTCGATCAGGACACGGGCGGCTGGCTCAGCTGGTACACCAAGTCCGACCGCTATGCGCGCTCCAAGCTCAATGCCGACCTCGAGACGCTGCGTTCGTACTATCTGCAGCGCGGCTACCTCGAGTTCCGCATCGACTCGACCCAGGTCGCGATCTCCCCGGACAAGCAGACCATCTCGCTCACCGTGAACATCCACGAAGGCGAGCGCTATGTGGTGTCCGACGTCAAGCTCGAAGGCAACTACCTCGAGCGCGACGACGAGTTCAAGTCGATGGTCAAGATCAAGCCGGGCGAGCCCTACAACGCCGACCAGGTCACGGAAACGACCAAGGCCTTCTCCGACCACTTCGGCAACTTCGGCTTCGCTTTTGCGCGCGTCGAGGCCGTGCCGGAGATCGACCGCGAGAACAACCGCGTGTCGATCGTCGTCAAGGCCGAGCCTTCGCGCCGTGCCTATGTGCGCCGCATCCAGGTCAGCGGCAACAACCGCACGCGCGACGAAGTCATCCGCCGCGAGTTCCGCCAGTTCGAGGCGTCGTGGTACGACGGCGACAAGATCAAGCTGTCGCGCGACCGCGTCGACCGCCTGGGCTTCTTCACCGAGGTCAACGTCGAAACGCAGGAAGTCGCCGGCTCGCCCGACCAGGTCGATCTGGTGATCTCGGTCGCCGAAAAGCCCACGGGTTCGCTGCAGCTGGGCGCGGGTTTCTCGAGCGCCGAGAAGGTGTCGCTGTCTTTTGGTATCAAACAGGAAAACGTGTTTGGTTCGGGTAACTACCTCGGTATCGATGTAAACACCAGCAAGTACCGCCGGACCCTGGTGCTGAGCACCACCGACCCGTACTTCACCAAGGAAGGCATCTCGCGCACGCTGGATGTGTACTACCGCACCGACAAGCCCTATGAAGACCAGGGCGGCAACTACGAACTCGTGACGGCCGGCACCGGCGTGCGTTTCGGCGTGCCGTTCAGCGAGCTCGACACGGTGTTCTTCGGCGGCGGCATCGAGCAGACCCGCATCAAGCCGGGCACGAACATCCCTGCCGCCTACCTGGCCTATGGCGACACCTACGGCTATACCAGCACGGCCGTGCCGCTCACGGTGGGCTGGTCGCGCGACAGCCGCGACAGCGCGCTCGCGCCCAATTCCGGCCGCTACCAGCGCCTCAACACCGACTGGTCGGTGGCCGGCGACGCACGCTATGTGCGCGCCAACTACCAGATCCAGCAATACGTGCCGCTGAACAAGAAGTTCACGCTGGCCTTCAACGGCGAGCTCGGCTGGGGCAAGGGCCTCAACGGCCGTCCGTTCCCGGTGTTCAAGAACTTCTACTCGGGCGGCCTGGGCTCGGTGCGCGGTTTCGACCAGGGCACGCTGGGCCCCCGCGACGTGATCGGCTCGTCGCTCGGCGGCCCCAAGAAGGTCACGCTGAATGCCGAATTCATGGCACCGCTGCCGGGCGCGGGCAACGACCGCACGCTGCGCGTGTTCAGCTTCGTGGACGTCGGCAATGTGTTCGGCGACAACGAATCGGTCGATTTCTCGATGATGCGCGCCTCGGCTGGCATTGGCTTGAGCTGGATATCCCCACTGGGGCCATTGCGCTTGGCGTATGCTCACCCGGTGCGCAAATTCGCTGGGGATAAAATCCAGAAACTTCAATTCCAAATCGGAACGTCCTTCTAATGAAATCTCTCTCTCGCCATATCTCTCTGGCCGTGCTGATGAGCACCATGGCTCTGGCCGCGCATGCGCAGGAATTCAAGGCCGGGTTTGTCAATACGGACCGGATCTTCCGCGAAGCAAGCACGGCCAAGGCCGCCCAGGCCAAGCTCGAAACCGAATTCGCCAAGCGCGAAAAGGAACTCGTCGATGCGGGCAACTCGCTGAAGACGGCTTCGGACAAGTTCGAGCGCGAAGCGCCGACGCTGTCGGAAGCGCAGCGCACCACGCGCCAGCGCCAGCTCGTCGACCAGGACCGTGAATTCCAGCGCAAGCGCCGCGAGTTCCAGGAAGACCTGAACACGCGCAAGAACGAAGAGCTGGCAGCCGTGCTCGAGCGCGCCAACCGCGTCGTCAAGACCGTGGCCGAAGCCGAGAAGTACGACGTGATCCTGCAGGAAGCCGTCTACATCAATCCCAAGCATGACATCACCGACAAGGTGATCAAGGCGCTCAACGGCGCCAGGTAATTGCTGCAGAGGACGTACGGACAGTGAGCTTGTCACTCGGGCAAATTGTGGGTGCGCTGGGAGGAACGCTGGAGTTGGCGGACGGTGATACGGAGATTCTCCGCATCGCCCCGCTGGACTCCGCCGGCCCGGGAGACTTGAGTTTCCTGAGCAATCCGCGCTACCAGCAGCAACTGGCCGCCTCCAAGGCGGCCTGTGTCATTGTGGCGCCCGCGATGCGGGAGGCCGCCATGCAGCGCGGGGCCTGCATCGTTGCAGACAACCCCTATGTGTATTTCGCGCGCGCGACCCAGCTGTGGAAGCAGCGGCATGCGCTGCAGGTGCGCGTGGGCGTGCATCCCAGCGCGGTGGTCGACTCCGAAGCCGAGATCGATCCCACGGCCTGGGTGGGCCCGCTGTGCGTGGTCGAGCGCGGGGCGCGCATCGGCGCGGGCACGGTGCTCAAGTCGCGCGTCACCGTGGGCGAGAATTGCCACGTCGGCGCGCGCTGCATCCTGCATGCGGGCGTGGTGCTGGGCTCCGACGGCTTCGGCTTTGCACCGGAACGCGGGGCCTGGGTGAAGATCGAGCAGCTTGGCGCGGTGCGCATCGGCGATGACGTGGAGATCGGCGCCAACACCTGCATCGATCGCGGCGCGCTCGACGACACGGTGATCGGCAACGGCGTCAAGCTGGATAATCTGGTGCAGATCGGGCACAACGTCCATGTCGGCGAGCATGTCGCCATGGCCGGCTGCGCGGGGGTCGCGGGCAGCGCGCGCATCGGCGCGCACTGCACCGTGGGCGGCGGTGCGATCGTGCTGGGCCACCTGGAATTGGCCGAAAATGTGCATGTGTCGGCGGCGACGGTGGTGACGCGTTCTTTGAACAAGCCCGGCGTCTATACAGGAATGTTTCCTGTCGATGAAAACAACAAATGGGAAAAAAATGCTGCCACTTTGAAGCAGCTGCACAGTCTGCGCGAGCGCATCAAGGCGCTCGAGCAGCAGCAGCCGCAGGGCAGCAAGATCGGAACGCAATGATGGATATCCACGCAATTCTCAAGCAACTGCCCCACCGCTACCCGTTTTTGCTGGTGGACAAGGTCCTTGAGCTCGAGAGCAACCAACGCATCAAGGCGATCAAGAACGTCACGTTCAACGAGCCTTACTTCCAGGGACATTTCCCGGGCCGCCCGGTCATGCCCGGCGTGCTGATGCTCGAGGCGCTGGCCCAGGCCGCGGGCCTGCTGGCGTTCGACGCCATGGGCAAGGTGCCGGACGAGAACAACATCTATTACTTCGTCGGCATCGACGCCGCGCGCTTCAAGCGCCCGGTCGAGCCCGGCGACCAGCTGGTGCTCGAGATCACCATCGACCGCGTGCGCGGCGGTATCTGGAAGTTCAAGGGCGTGGCGCGCGTGGGCGACGAGGTGGCTTGCGAAGCCGACCTGATGTGCACCATGCGGGCCGTGGGCTGAGGGCGCGGGTTTGGTCGCAAGCCGCATCCACTCCACCGCGCTGGTCGATCCGGCGGCCGCGCTCGATGCGTCGGTTGCCGTGGGGCCCTATGCCGTGATCGGCCCCCATGTCCGCATCGGTGCAGGCACCACGGTGGGCGCGCATTGCGTCATCGAGGGCCACACGACGATCGGCCAGGACAACCAGATCTTCCAGTTCGCCTCGCTGGGCGCGCAGCCGCAGGACAAGAAGTATGCCGACGAGCCGACCCGGCTGGTGATCGGCGACCGCAACACGATCCGCGAGTTCTGCACCTTCAACACCGGCACCGTGCAGGACCAGGGGCTGACGCAGATCGGCAACGACAACTGGATCATGGCCTATGTGCACATCGCGCATGACTGCGTCGTGGGCCACCACACGGTGCTGGCCAACAACGCGACGCTGGCCGGGCATGTCTCGGTCGGCGACCATGCGATCCTCGGCGGGCTGACCGGCGTGCACCAGTTCACGCAGATCGGCGCGCATGTGATGGCGGGCTTTGCCAGCCATATCTCGCAGGATGTGCCGCCCTTCATGATGGTCGACGGAAATCCGCTCGCGGTGCGCGGCTTCAATCTCGAGGGGCTGCGCCGGCGCGGCTTCACGCCCGAGCGCCTGGCCGCCGTGAAGCAGATGCACAAGCTGCTGTACCGCCAGGGGCTCACGCTCGAGGCGGCGCGCCTGGCGATTGCCGGGCTGGGGTCGCAATATCCCGAGGCCGTGGCCGATATCGAAGCCCTGAGCGCGTTCATCGCCGGCTCCAGGCGCGGTATTGCGCGCTGAGGGACGCCATCCCATGACTGCACCGCGCATCGCGATGGTGGCTGGCGAGACGTCCGGCGACCTGTTGGCCGGCCTGATCCTCGACGGTCTCAAGGCCCAGTGGCCCGCGCTGCAGAGCATGGGCATTGGCGGCGCGCAGATGCAGGCACGTGGTTTCGAGGCCTGGTGGGACAGCCAGCGGCTCGCGGTGCATGGCTACAACTGGGAAGTCTTCCAGCGCCTGGCCGAACTGCTGCGCATCCGGCGCGATCTGCGCGAGCGGCTGCTGGCCGCGCCGCCATCCGTGTTCGTCGGTGTCGATGCGCCCGACTTCAACCTCGCTCTCGAGGCCAGCCTGCGCGCGCGCGGCGTCAAGACCGTGCATTTCGTCTGCCCCTCGATCTGGGCCTGGCGCGCCAACCGCGTCGAGAAGATCCGCCGCGCGGCCGACCATGTGCTGTGCATTTTCCCTTTCGAGCCGGAGTTGCTTGCCGCCCACGGCATCGAGGCGACCTATGTGGGCCACCCGCTGGCCAGCGTCATCCCGCTCGAGCCCGACCGCCAGGCCGCGCGCCGGCGGCTGGGCCTGGCGGCCGATGCGCTGGTGCTGGCCGTGCTGCCCGGCAGCCGCAATTCCGAGATCCGTTATATCGCGCCCGCGTTCTTCGCGGCCGCCGCGCTGGTGCGCCAGGCGTTTGCCGCCGTGGAGATCGTCGTGCCGGCAGTGCCCTCGCTGATCGACAAGGTGCGCGAGGAGGCCAGGGCTGCCGGCCTCGAGGGCCAGGTGCGGATTCTCGCGGGCCAGTCGCACGATGCGCTGGCCGCCTGCGACTGCACGCTGATCGCCAGCGGCACGGCCACGCTCGAGGCCGCGCTGTTCAAGCGCCCGATGGTGATCGGCTACCGCATGCAGTCGCTGAGCTGGCGCCTGATGCGTCGCAAGCAGCTGCAGCCCTGGGTCGGCCTGCCCAATATCCTGTGCGGCGAATTCGTCGTGCCGGAGCTGCTGCAGGATGCCGCCACTCCCGAGGCACTCGCGGGCGAGGTGCTGCGCTGGCTGCGCGCGCGCGCGGATTCCCCTTCAACCATCGAGGCGCTCGAGCAGCGCTTCACGGCGCTGCACCATGTGCTGCAGCGCGATACCGCCCGATTGGCCGCCGATGCAATCCAGAAAGTTGTCTCTTCCACCTGAACAGGTCTGCTTGCCGTGGCATCCGCCCGGCCTGGTAGCCGGGGTGGACGAGGCGGGGCGAGGCCCGCTGGCCGGCCCGGTGGTGGCGGCTGCCGTGATTCTCGATGACCTGCATCCGATTGCGGGCCTGGCCGACTCCAAGAAGCTCACGCCCGCGCGCCGTGCGGCGCTCTACGACGAGATCCGCGCCAAGGCGCTGTGCTGCTCGATTGCCGAAGCCAGCGTGCAGGAGATCGACGAGCTCAACATCCTGCAGGCGACGATGCTCGCAATGCGCCGCGCGGTGCTGGGGCTGCGCCTCAAGCCCGTGCTGGTGCTGGTCGACGGCAACCGCATCCCGGTGCTGGACATGCAGGCCGAGGCAATCATCAAGGGCGATGCGCTGGTGCAGGCGATTTCCGCGGCCTCGATTCTCGCCAAGGTGCACCGCGACCGCTGGTGCGAGCAATTGCACGCGCAGTACCCCGCCTATGGCTTTGCCGGCCACAAGGGCTATGGCACGCCCGCCCATCTGACGGCGCTGCAGGCGCATGGCGCCTGTCCCGAGCACCGGCGCTCGTTTTCTCCCGTTTCCCAGCTGCTCGCACCTTCCTTTGTCTGAATGGCCATGACTTCTCCTGTGACCCCGATCCATTCGCGCGACAACGCTTTCGTCAAGGAGCTGCGCAAGCTGTCCCACGACAGCACCGCCTACCGCAAGCAAGGCCGCGTCTGGCTCGAAGGCGACCACCTGTGCCGTGCGGCGCTCGCGCGCGGCCTGCGTCCCCAGACCGCGGTGTTTGCCGAATCCTTCTGGCCACAGGTGCCCGCCGACTGGGCCGCGGCGGCTGACAAGGTGGTGGTGCTGGCCGATGCGCTGTTTGCCGATATCAGCGGGCTGGAGTCGCCGGCGCGCATGGGTTATCTGCTCGAATGGCTGCCAGGCCAGGAGCCTCTGGCAGGCCACGCGACGGTGGTGCTTGACCGCGTGCAGGATGCCGGCAACGTCGGCTCGATCCTGCGCAGCGCCGCGGCCTTTGGCTTCACGCAGGTCGTGGCGCTCAAGGGCACGGCCGCGCTGTGGAGCCAGAAGGTGCTGCGCGCGGGCATGGGCGCGCATTTCGGCTTGCATCTGGTTGAAAGCGTCGATGCGTCGGTGCTCGAAGCGCTGCAGGTGCCGCTGATCATCACCAGCTCCCACCAGGGCCAGCTGATCCAGCACACCGATCTTCCCTGGCCCTGCGCCTGGGCCATGGGCCACGAAGGGCAGGGCGTGGGCCCGGCCGTCGAGGCGCTGGCTTCGCTGCAGGTGCGCATCGGGCAGCCGGGCGGGGAGGAGTCGCTCAATGTGGCGGCTGCGGCGGCGATTTGTTTGCATGCGAGTGCGCTGAGCGCAGCCGGCTAGAGCGGTTTCGGGATGACCGCAGCGCCCTAAAACGCCCTTCGACGGGGCCGCCGAGGCAGGCTCAGGGCGAACGGTGGGGGTTATCCGTTCGTCCTGATCCTGAGCTTGTCGAAGGATCGAAGGATGAGCGGCCCTTCCTATAGTCAAGTTTCAAGCCATTCAAGCCTTGACGAAGCTATCTAGGCTCCCGCCCATCTGGCTGCGCCTGCCGTGCTCGGTCCCGGGCTGCACCGCGGAACTCGCTGCGCGCCTGCGGCGCTCCGCTCGAACAACCGCGGTGAGTCAGTTTACGAGGCCTCCGTGTCCTTCGGCACTCCGGCTCAGCCCGGGCCCTGCGCGCGGCAGGCGCAGCCAGATGGGGTTGGGGCAGCCGCGAGCGCTGTGACGAAGCTGGAAACCTGCGCTGCAAAACGAGCAGGGGAGAGCCCCATATAAGCTCCACGGGTAATCGCCGGCAGCCTCGGCTTCGTCATGGGCCACGGCTATAATGGGCGGCTTTCAAGCATTCCACATCTACGCCTAGCGCCGCTTCGAGCCTTCCCCCGCAACACAAGCTACAGCCGGACTCACGTCCAGGCTCGCTGGGCGTAACCGTAATTAGAACCGGAGAACCCAGTGCTTTTGTCTCTCAAGGGAACCTTCCCCCCAGCCATCCTGGCGCTCGCAGACGGCACGGTCTTTATCGGCAACTCGATTGGTGCAACCGGCACCACCGTCGGCGAAGTGGTGTTCAACACCTCGATCACCGGCTACCAGGAAATCCTCACCGACCCAAGCTATTGCCAGCAGATCGTGACGCTCACGTATCCGCACATCGGCAACTATGGCGTCAACGCCGAGGACATCGAGGCTGACAAGGTCCATGCTGCAGGTCTGATCATCAAGGATCTGCCGCTGCTGGCCAGCAACTTCCGCAAGACGCTGACGCTGTCCGAGTACCTGGTGCGCGAGGGCACGGTGGGCATCGCCAACATCGACACTCGCAAGCTCACGCGCCTGCTGCGCGACAAGGGCGCGCAGAACGGGGCGATCGTCGGTCTGGCCGAGGGAGAGACCGTGACGCAGCAGCGCATCGATGAAGCACTGGCTGCCGCCAAGGCCGCACCATCGATGAAGGGGTTGGACCTTGCCAAGGAAGTGACCACTTCCGAGGCCTATGCCTGGAACCAGACCGAGTGGGAGCTCGGCGAGGGTTACGGCGAGCAAAACGAGCCGCGTTTCCATGTCGTGGCCTTCGACTACGGCGTCAAGAAGAACATCCTGCGCATGCTGGCCGAGCGCGGCTGCAAGCTCACCGTGGTGCCGGCAAAGATGCCTGCGTCCGAAGTGATGGCGCTGAACCCGGATGGCGTGTTCCTGGCCAACGGCCCGGGCGATCCGCAGCCCTGCGACTACGCGATCGAGGCGACGCGCGAGCTGATCGAGGCCGGCGTGCCCACCTTCGGCATCTGCCTGGGCCATCAGCTGATGGCGCTGGCTTCGGGCGCCAAGACCTTCAAGATGGACAACAGCCACCACGGCGCGAACCATCCGGTCAAGGACCTCGATACCGGCCGCGTCAGCATCACCAGCCAGAACCATGGCTTCGCGGTGGAAATGGACACGCTGCCGGCCAACCTGCGCCCGACGCATGTGAGCCTTTTCGACGGCACGCTGCAGGGTCTGGAGCGCACCGACAAGCCCGCGTTCTGCTTCCAGGGACACCCCGAGGCATCGCCCGGCCCGCACGACGTCGCCCACCTGTTTGACCGCTTCACGGCATTGATGGCCAAGGCCCAGGAGAATAAATAATGCCAAAGCGCACAGACCTCAAAAGCATTCTGATCATCGGCGCCGGCCCCATCGTCATCGGCCAGGCCTGCGAGTTCGACTACTCCGGCGTGCAGGCCTGCAAGGCGCTGCGCGAAGAGGGTTACAAGGTCATCCTGATCAACAGCAATCCCGCGACGATCATGACCGACCCGGC